>Ga0272441_10000822_pt1 | contig 68295 bp, 71 predicted proteins | sample SSMProp6N_FD_193582 | JGI IMG/M metagenome (GOLD analysis project Ga0272441, IMG submission 193582) | Marine sediment archaeal communities from Little Sippewissett salt marsh, Falmouth, MA, United States - SSM-Prop-6N | ecosystem: Environmental > Aquatic > Marine > Wetlands > Sediment ...
CTTAACGCTCACCACAATGGCTCTTTACCATTGCAGCTTAAGGTGGTTTGAAGCCCGCTCCTGCAAGCCGGCTCCGAGGGACCTACCCTCATCTCCTGTGCAGCCTCGTGGCACACTTGCGAAACTTTTTCTTACACCACTTTCGCAATGACTTTCTCCCTTTTTTACTGCATGATGTATGAACATATACCGTACATACGGCCTTCAGTCTCAACGGTGTTCCTGTTAGCAGTAGTGAATATCGAACATTTTTGTACTGTGAGCTATCATCCTCTCGAGCGAGACAAACATAGCCAGATTATAGGAGAAATATTTATTATTATTGAAATAACTGTTATTCAAAATTGCTGCATTAAAGAGCAGCGGCAACTGTTTTGAATTTTGTATTTGAAGATGCGCGACAACATGTGGTGATAAAAAAGGCAGGGTCTCACAAGCCCTGCCTCAGTAAAACTACTGTCCCATATTCATAGTTGAATAGTTCCAGTCATTTATACACAATGTAGGTTCCAGATGTAATTTTTTACTTGCCGCCACCACCGCAATTGTGAACAAGATATCCTTTCTTCCCGTCAGACGAGACAAAAAAGTTATCGTTATCTGCAATGTCTAAATTGTAGACCGTCTGATCATCAGAAAACAGATCTTTCGAAGTGATTTCCTCAAAGAAGCCGTCAGACATCTGAATCCGATCGCCTATCTTCAAATCTCGTACCCGTATCCATCCGTTGAGTGTAGAGAATCGATGCAGAGCGGTTACCTTGATGTTCCCGTTGATGAGATAGTAATGATTATTGGTGAACGTAAGTGTTTTGACCACTTTATTGGAGGCAGGATTCCCTTCCGAATCGACGGTTAGCACCTTATGTCCAACCTTGATGTCGTCAATACGCTTATAACCTTTTTCTGTGAGAATTTTTGTATCAGCAGTAAAACAGCCTTGTGTCGCCTCGGTTCTACTGTTTAATTCGGTATAATATGAATTCCTTTCAGCTTTTAAAACTTCGATATTTTCTCTGGCTTGCCTGATCGTTCTTCGTTCTGGTATTGTAAAAGAATGACCTTCGATTCCTCTTTGTTGTGCACGGTCATGTGCAGTTTGGTAGATCTGGTTTATTTTGTCATTATATTGTGTAATTTGTTTGTCACGGTCATTTATTTCACATTGTAATTCAGCCATATCGCAAGTGCGCGCATGTTTGGCAGTCTGTTTTGACTGGTAATAACCTCTTGAGGTTGATTGCTGTCTTGAGCCAAGCGTACAAACAATACCGACGGCAAATACGGCTATCAATATAATAACTCTCAAAACAACAGCAGATCCAATATGGTTTGCTTTTTTGCTAAGTAATAATAGTTCATTTTTTGATTTCATTTTCACCCTCCTTTAAAATTGAGTTCGTTTGACTATTATAATTTATCCGATGAGATGAATGCGATGATGATTTTTTACTATTTTTTCACAGCTCCTGCTCATTTTGATGAAACATAATCTTTTTTGAGCATGGTTTCTTCAAGATCTACATGATAATTGACAAGACGTTCAATAGCTTCAAATCTTTTTGTTGACAGTGCCCTAAACTTTATCGTCTCAGGATTTTTTTCATCCCGAATAACGTTCTTGTCCATCTTTTCGGTCAAAGCAATTTTTTGAGATTCAATAGCTTCAATTATTCTTTTCTGTTCAGCTATCTTTATTTCAAGTTTATTTATAGTTTGATCAAGTTTGTGCAGTTCCTTTCCCAAAGCCCTTTTGTTGAGTTTATCCACTTTCGAAGTGTATGCCTCGGATAATTGCAGTTCGACTTCCGGTTCTTCTTTTATGAATTTCCCTTTTATCTCTTTTACAGACTCTAAATTTGCTGAAGCCAGAATAGATATAATGCCCACTGTAAATACTGAAACTAAAAACATATTTTTAACTATTGTCTTTAAATCCGCACTCGCTGAGTACTTCCTTAATAACCGCAATAACCGCAGAGCTTTCCATAGAGTCATTTCATGTCACCTCCGTATGATTTTTCATTAAACAGATATCAAGTGAATTTAAATAAATTATGATATTATTTCAAGAATATATTTTTTATATCAGCCATTATCTTTGATTTTGATGTTATTTCAGCGAGGAGAATAAACATCAATGAACCAAACAAAGTGGCCAATAAATCAAAATGATCGTATGAACCGCTTCGGAAATAATCATCGAATACAGTTAGTAAGGAATTATTAGGAAACTCTTCCGCTAAACTCTCGTGAAAAATAGTGGAATATTTCTGGCCGATTTCGAATACGGAATCAACGATGAACCAGAATATACATACAATAATTAGATTCTTTCTGTTTTGAGAGATTACACTATAAGTTAACAGACTGAATGCGAGAACATGGAATAATTCAGGAGCGCTTCCACCGAAGCTACCAAAAATATCAGGCATTTTATGAAAATATTTTTCAAGGAAAGAGATTCTATTTAGAAAATAAACTGTTTCCCAAGATCTGCTTGTAAAATATCCCCAAGTGCCGACAAAAAGGAAGATAAAACCCAAGATGAATTGAGTTTTATTTATAATGATTGGCTTTTTGCTCTTTTTTAAATTTCCGGAAAAGTTCTGAGACATAGATATCCGAAATATGTGGTTATTGTTTATTGCTGAGACCTTGCTTTCTTATCAGGCAGTATAGGGAAATCACCTTTGCATGTCAATGTGAAGTCGCCCACAGGATATAGTACTGATATACAGAAGCAGGACTGCATCTTAAATGTTAAGTTTTCTTTATAATAGAAATCATTGTGAACAGATAACAGCTATATGCACTTTGAAAATTCACGACGCAGTTGCGATATGCTTTTCTTATATTCAAAATTGCTGCATCAGACTGATGAAATCCATGATACCTCCGGTCTTGTTGATCCTGGCAGTCCTGGGAACCATTTTTTCCGGTATCGCTCCCCCCACCGAGGCTGCGGCGGTGGGATGTTTGGCCGCCATCCTGTTGACGGTGGTCTACCGCAAATTCAGCTGGGATCTGATACGTCACGCGTCTATCGAAACCCTTCGCGTCAGCGCTTTTGTGGTCATGATTGCCGCCTTGTGCTATGCGTTTGTGGGAATCTTCATGAGCGCCGGTTCCGGAGACGTGGTCTCCACCATGATTATGACTGTCCCAGGAGGGAAGTGGGTCTCCTTTGCCATGATCATGATGATTGTATTCTTGCTGGGTCTGTTCATCGAATGGATCGGAATTATTTTTATCATCGTTCCTATTTTTTCTCCGATCCTCGAGACTCTGGGATTCAATCCCCTGTGGGCAGGAATGATGATCTGTATCAATCTGCAGATGGCCTTTCAGACACCCCTCATGGCAATGTCGATCTTTGTCCTGAAAGGTACGGCACCACCGGAACTTGGTCTGAGCATGTCGGATATCATAAAGGGAGTTACCCCCTTTGTCCTGATTATCATGTTCACCTTGCTGCTGTGCACAATCTTTCCGGAGATCATCACTTGGCTTCCGGAAAAAATGATTGGTCCCGCCCACTGAGCCTGTATTCCGGGGGTCTTGCTGTCGATGATACGACTGTTACTGCCGGACAGGATTCCTTTCACGCGATCATAAGTCGCGTCCGGCTCAGATGTATGACCCTGTTCTTTTTCGCGGTCACTTGTGTGCATGCCGGCAACGATTGGAACGAGGCATACGGAACGCCCTCACGACTTTGACGGTTTCCAGTCCTTCAGTGCATTGGTGAAGGGATTGCGGGACTGCTTCGCTTTTTTGCTCTTAGAATTCTGAGGGATCGCCCGGTGGGGGGCTTTTTCCTTTTTCTGCTGCGCCTTCGGTTTTCCCCGCGGCTCGGAGGGATTCTCCCGCATGGACAGTGAAATCCGACTTCGCTTCTCGTCAATGCCGATGACCGTAACCCGCACCTTCTGATTTGCCGTGACAATATCGTGCGGGTTTTTCACGAATCTTTCAGACATTTCACTCAGATGGACAAGACCGTCCTGGTGTACTCCAATATCCACGAATGCGCCGAAGGCAGTGACATTGGTTACAACACCGGGCATCTGCATGCCCTCTTCGAGATCCGAGATCTCGTGTATCCCGTCGGTAAAGGTAAATAGCTCGAACTGCTGACGGGGATCGCGCCCCGGTTTTGCAAGCTCCTCCATAATGTCCGTTAAAGTCGGCATGCCGACCGCATCGGTGATATAACCTTTGAGATCGACGCGGCTGCGAAGGGCGGGATTGTGGATCAAGTCGGCAACGGTACACCCGTGGTCTTGCGCCATCGCCTCTACAATCGGATAACTCTCGGGATGCACCGCCGAGGCATCGAGAGGATTTTCCGCGCCGAGAATTCTCAAAAATCCCGCTGCCTGTTCAAAGGTCTTCGGCCCTACGCCGGGAACACCCATGAACTCACTGCGTGAGCGAAAGGGACCGTTGTCGTTCCGATACGCGACAACAGCGCCTGCCAGCCGTTCCGACAGACCGGACACATAGCCGAGGAGCTGTTTGCTCGCTGTATTGACTTCCACCCCTACAGCGTTGACGCAGCTCTCCACCACATCGTCGAGTGATTTCTTCAGCGCCTTCTGATCCACATCATGCTGATACTGGCCGACGCCGATCGACTTCGGATCAATCTTCACCAGTTCGGCCAGGGGGTCCATGAGACGCCTCCCAATGGACACCGCACCCCGCACCGTTACATCATAGTCCGGGAACTCCTCCCGCGCGACCTCGGATGCCGAATATACCGAGGCACCGCTCTCATTTACCATCACCACGGTCACCGGCCGGCTGAACTGTATCTTCTTGCAAAAGGCCTCCGCTTCACGGCCGCCCGTGCCGTTTCCGACGGCAATTGCGTCAACGCCATACGTCTCAAAGCACTCTTTCACCACCCCTTCGGCGGCATCTTTCTGGTTGTGAGGTTCGAGGGGATATATGGTATCGTGGTGGAGAAGCTTTCCCTGGGAGTCGAGACAGGCGATCTTGCACCCCGTCCGATATCCCGGATCGACCGCCAGTAACGCTTTCTGTCCGAGTGGCGATGCGAGGAGGAGATGTCGGAGATTTTCGGCAAACACGGCAATCGCTTCCGCATCCGCCCTCTTTTTACATTCCAGACGGATCTCTGTCTCCATGGACGATGACAGAAGCCGTTTATAGCTGTCCCGTATGGCCATCATCACCTGCTCGGCGCACTCCCCTTCCCCGCGGATAAAGCGGCGATCGAGGAGCGCCACGGCATCTTCCTCGTCTGGCACAATGTGAAAGGTCAGCACCCCCTCCTCGGAACCTCGTCGGATAGCGAGGACACGATGTGACGGAGCTGACACGGCAGGTTCTTTCCACTCGAAATAATCCTTATATTTACTACCCTCTTCCTCTTTCCCCTTGACAACTCCTGACTGCAGCGTGGCGCTTCGCGTAAAGAGCTCGCGAAGTGCTGCCCGGGCATCGCTGTCTTCATTGATCCATTCCGCAACGATATCACGTGCCCCGGCCAAGGCATCGTTCACCGTCTCGACAGCCTTCTCGGGGTCGACACAGGCGGCGGCTTCTGCCACAAGCTCGATATCCCCCTGTTCGAACATTATTGCCGCGAGGGGTTCGAGACCTTTTTCTTTCGCAATTGTGCCCCGGGTGCGGCGTTTCGGCCGGTATGGCAGATAGATATCTTCCAACACTGCCAGTGTGTCGGCGGCTTCTACCTTCGCCTTGAGGTCGTCGGTCAGTGTACCCTGATCTTCGAGGGATTTGAGGATCGCCTCCCTTCGCTTATCAAGGGTCACAAGGTATTCGAGCTGATCGCGAATGGAAATAATTGCCACTTCATCTAGCCCGCCGGTGACTTCCTTCCGATATCTGGCAATAAAAGGGACCGTGGCATCGTCGGCAATGAGCCGGGCCGTGGCCTCCACCTGCCACCGTCTGAGGTTCAAATCTTCTGCAACCTTGACAATGTGATCTTCGTTCATCTCCATCCTTTCGTTCCAGTGATACAACAGTCATTTTAACGGCGAATCATAGGAAAATGTTCACCCGATTGCAAGGAAAGAATAACGCGGCGGGATCGTCTCTTGACACAGAGGGGCGGTGGTGCGTATAAAAGAAGCATACTGAACTCTATGGGAGAACATGAATGACACAATGCGATATATGCGGGGCATCGAATAAGCCGTGTACCGTCTATGATGACAAGATACAGATGTGCGGAGACTGTGCATTTCAGTTGTCAATCGTGTCACGGAATATTATCGAATGCATCGAAATCATGGAGGATGTCTTTGCCTGGTGCCCGAACCCCGAAAAACTCCACCGGGTATTCACCTTCATCGGCACCCATATTTCGGGTCTTTTCGACGGCATTGCATCGATACGAACCCAGCGAGGCGTCTGGCGGATCATCACGCGTGTGTGCACAGGCCACGCCTACGATATTGCCTCCTCTGACTTTTATCTTCATCCCGAGCACCTTGAAACGATACGGCAGAAACTGCAGGAAGACATGAATCTCCTGAGTATCGCACGGGATGATGCATTCCGGTTTGCCCGTCCCGAGGGGGATGTTTCGGATCACATCCCGCCGGACACCCATGGCGCGGTTCCGGGCATGTGGAGTATTGGCGAGCAGCTCATCCTTGAAGAGCTGGGAGACATCGATGATTCCGACAATGACGATATGATCGTATAACGAAGGAATGCGGGCCAATGACGGAAATAACGATCCCGGGCTACAAGACCCTGAAACTGACCCATCTTGTTCTGGACTACAACGGCACAATGGCGTGTGACGGAAAACTCATCGAAGGGGTTCTGGAAATGCTACAGTCGCTGTCGGGATGGCTCCACATTCACGTCATCACGGCCGACACGTTCGGAACCGTCAAAAAGCAGCTCGAGGATATCTCCTGTAGTCTTTCCGTGCTCCCCCTCGACAATCAGGACACGGGAAAACGCGACTATGTTGAAACCCTGGGACCGGCAGAGACCGTCTGCATCGGAAACGGCCGCAACGATCGCCTCATGCTCAGGGAGGCCGCCTTGGGAATCGCCGTCATCCAGGAAGAAGGGGCGTTCGCCGAAACACTCATGGCCGCCGATGTGATTGTCCCCGGTATTGTTGACGCCTTGAACCTTCTCGCGAACCCTCTTCGCCTCATCGCAACGCTCCGATCATGATGGTTCCTGCCCCTCTCGCACATCCCGATCGATGATGACGATGCCGAGATAGCCGTCAACGGTCACACGGTCGCCCGTTTTGATGTGCGTCGTGGCATTGGCCACACCCGTCACACAGGCAAGACCGTATTCCCGTGCAATGATAGCCCCGTGAATCAGCATGCCTCCTCTACGCTCAACAATGCCTGCCGCAAGGGGCACCACAAATGTCATATTCGGATCAATAGCGTCGCAGATCAGAATCTCGCCATATTTCAGATCTGTGAGGTCTGCCGGTGTGACAATTACCCGTGCCGTCCCGCTTGCGAGACCCGGTCCTGCCGGCTGACCCACGAGCTGCAGTACTTTTACCGCAATATGCTCCAGGGACCGGTCGTTATCCCTTTTCCCCCGGCCGATGACTTCCCGTCCCCTCAGCACCTCGGGGACCTCATCCGGCGTGAGTTGTTCGACATTACTGCCGCCTCTGTTGTGCAACCGCTTTCTCCCTTCATCGACCGCACCATAAACCTCTCGCTCGATATTGCCGAGACAGATGTTGTCGTCATCCCTCATTCGATAACTTGTCCGCGCCAGATCGAAGAGCTCTTCGGCACGTACCCGCTCCTCTCCCTCGAACCGGTTGAGAAATGCATCGCGTCGCGCTGTCACATCGTTCCCTTTCGTGCGGTTTCCTTCCCGCGGATGATCTGCCAGTTCCAATAAAATGGCCGTAAGTCCTTCAGGTACCGTGTCGTTGTCCTCGCGCGCCATGAAATGAAAGCTATCGCCAAACTGGGAGGCAAACGTCGCAATTTCATCGAGAAAATCCCGTGGCACCCCGAAGGAAGTACGATCGGTCAATGCTTTCCGCAGCGCCGTATCGTTTCTGACTTCCTGCGCCATATTTTCGAGGATCCGATTTCTTCTGAGACTCACCATCTGCGTGTCTCCTAACAGATCAACAAACTCATAAGGATCTTCGGGACGCATGACATTATTGTACACTTGACCGAACAATCGAATCCCGTGAGCGAAAGGGATAAAATCGTCCCAGTAGATATCATGCCATCTTTTATACAGCTCCAGACGACGGGCAATTTCTTCTGCAAGTACGTCATCCGATAGAGCTTCCACATCTCGTGCGGCCAGTCGTTCGGCCTCTTTCACCATGCGGGGAAGCAACTCGTTTTCTATCTTTGTGCGGAGCGCCCTGAGCGTGTCGTAACTTTTTCGGAGGCTGAGATACCAGCCCCGTTCATCTTCCCCGCGATCTGAAGAAATGGCCGTGATAGGCCTCGACTGAAGAATATGGAGCGCGCCCCGCCGGAAGGTCCATTCGACATCTTGGGGCGTACCGAATGCCCCTTCCAGTTCAAGGGCCGTGGTAAAAACAGCCGCAACGTCACTGTTATCGAGTGGTGCCCGCTCCGCCTTTTCTTCGGGCAGCGTGTCAAGCCGTACGCCGGTGCCTGCCGGCACGACCCATCGCTCCCTCGGTACCTCGGCATGGGAAATGATTGCGCCAGTGGCGCGATCGAGAATCCATCGGTCGGGTTCCACACTGCCGTCGACCAGCCCCTGATTTAACCCGTGGACCGATTCAATGACGCCCTGTGAACGATCACTCGGATTTCGGGTGAACGCAACGCCCGACTGGTCACCAAGGATGATTTCCTGCACGACCACCGCCATGGAACTGGTTGCAATATCCAACCCGAGTTCCCGTCGATAGAGCAACGCGGCATCCGACCAGAGGGAGGCCCACACAAACCTTATATGTTCTAAAATGTCGTCTACCCCGACAACGTTGACAAAGGAATCATGCAAACCGGCGAAAGAGGTCCCCGGCGCATCCTCACCGGGAGCCGATGACCTGACAACGACAGGCCGGTCATTGAAGGTGGATTCGAGGAACCGTTTCAGTCCCGCATAGATCGGAGTGGGAATCGATTTTCTGAGAAACATGTTGCGAATTCTCAGCGAGGCATCCCAAAGTTCTTCCCATCGCATATCGTGAAAATCTTTCCGGTTGAGCTCGAGGGCGATACGCTCGCGCAGCCCCGTTCTTGCTACAAAGAGATCATAGACATCCGTTGTCACGCACACCGTGAAGGGAACGGTAAATCCGCACTTCGCCATTACGGCAAGCGCAAAGCATTTTCCGCCGACCCTCCTTCTGTCTTTATCCTGAATGTCCGTGAGGGGAATGATCCAGTTCATCATGCAACATGAAGTTCTGTAACGTTTTGAAACCTGTTGACGACATAGTAACGTTCAACGTGTAACCTTATCAGTGCTGTTGACGGAGATGTGGCAAATTCTTCGAGGTGGGGATGCTTTGCAAGATACAGCCGGGTGAGTGCTTCCCGTTCATCTCCGAGGACGTCTTCGGTCCGTCCCGTTGCCGTTGCGGCCATGGCTTCGGCTACATCGGAGGCGGTGTTGGATCTGTTATCGATGAGCATTGCGACGCGGGAATCGGATTTCATATTTGCATATTTTCGGGTCGACTGACCGGTCACGAAGAGCAGCTGCTTCAGGTCGTCGGTCGAGGCAAATGCCACCAGATTCGTATACGGATGGCCCCCGCTCTGCGTCGCGAGAACGGCCAGATATTGTGTTTCGAACAATTTTCGCAGTGCCTTTTCGATGTACTTTTTACTCTTCATGTACCCTCCATATCTTCGCCGCGATACGACAAGCTCTTTCGGCCCCGAGAATCTCTGAATGATCACTTCACGGGGTCGGCTTTCTTCTCGAGCGTTCTCAGAAGCACTCGGTATAAAGCGAGAAGGTCATCCCCTGCCGCCGAAGCATTCTCGGCAAGCACGAATGTTCTAATTTCCCGCCAGTCCCCACAGAACTGCTCGCAGAGGAGTCTGGCCTGGTGCCACGTGGGAAGCTAGACCAGTTTTTCTTTCATGTTGTCAACGCTCTCGAATATTCCCAAAAATCTCTCCACGTTGAGAACAAAATAGATCTGCCCTGGAAACGGCGACGGAACGGGAATATGTCGATCCCGGTCCCACACAAAACACCCGGCATGCGGTTGCCACACCAGGCCCGCTTCTTTGAGTTGCAGGGCGACCCGGCAATGCCTCGAATCAAAGGGAATGGGTGCCAGATCCGCCTTCGGATTAAACGGTGTCGCTTTCATTGAAAGAAATTGTTCTCCTTACCATTTCTTTTCTACAAGTGTATTTATGATATTTGTGAGAAACTGCGGTGACCTAAAATAAGATATCTCGGACACAATCGCCCAACCCTGGCATATGAAAACTCACGTATAAGACCCATACTGCGCGAAAATTGATAGATAAAATGTACTACAGAATCGCCGGCGCAACAATGGAAAAATCTCGATGATTACTTGAGTATCAGCGTTTTCCCGTGCGGTAAGACCAGGAACGTATCCCGGGAAACGTTTCGTTCCTCCATGGCGTCTCTGAGTTTTACCGGAGGTTCGTTGAGGGGTTCATCGGTAAGGATGAATGTTCCCCAGTGAATGGCAATAGATTTTTTTGCATGCACATCGAGGTGGATCTGCACTGCCTCTGCCGGATTGACGTGGTGATGTTTCATAAACCACCGGGGTTCATAGGCTCCAATGGGAATGGCCGCAAGGTCAAAAGGGCCCAACCTGCTGCCGATCTCCCTGAAGCGTGGTGTATATCCCGTATCACCGCAGAAAAAGAACCGGAAATGGTCCGATCCTACCACCCACCCCGCCCACAACGTCTTGTTCCGAGAGAACAGCGTCCGCTTGCTCCAGTGTTTCACCGGTACCGCCGTTACCCGCAATCCATTTTCGTCCCGCTGTTCCCACCAGTCCAGCTCGACAACACGAGTGACACCACATTTCCTGAACCACGTGCCGAGCCCTAGGGGTACGAAAAAGACTGTATTATCCCCTCCCTCTCTTCGGTGAAGCCGCTTGATTGTGTCAGTGTCGAGCGAATCATAGTGGTCGTGGGATATGACCACCATATCGATGGGGGGCAGATCATCAAATGCCAGCCCCGGTGCGACAACCCGTTCCGGTCCTGCCCACTGTACGGGAGATGCCCGTCTGGAAAAGTGCGGATCTGTCAGGATACTCTTGCCTTCCAGCTGCAGCAGTACCGTGGCATGGCCGATCCACGTTACCGTCGTTTGCGACGTGTTGGACCGTAGAAATGCGGGGTCGTTGTCGGCGAGAGGAAAGGTATAGTCGTCGGGACCGGGCATATTCTTTCCGATCCGCCTCAGTCGCCATTTCAAGAAGTCGAAAAACCCGGGGGCTTCGTAGTCTATGTCGTTTCTGAACCCTGCATCGGCATGGTGCCCACCGGCAGGATCGGGCGCGGTGGCAGCGCAACTCACACAACAACAGCTCATACAACCAACGAGAAAACTCACACACGCACACATACGCAACATGGCAATCATTTCCGATCACCTTCCAAAACAATATACTGATTATATGGTAATAACTCAACTCCCGGTGTGTCAATATCACCCGACGGCGCCGCACTAACAGCACGACCGAGCAACACGTTTTAAAACACATCGTCGTCCAGAAACCGTACTTTTTCCTTGAATCAGGGCGAGCGAATCTATAGTCTTAGTGACAGTGGTATTATATCACTTGCGGCAGAGAAAAAGAAGCTCCACAACAGGAGAATGACCTGGGAAGACTGCTCATGCAGAATCGCGGTGAAATAGCGCCAACGGAGATACGATGCAACCATCGTTTCAATGGATTGTGGTATTAGCAGGTGTGCTGATGTGTCTCGGGGGATGGGCTCCGGCAACGGACGCGTATGATTTTATCGACGATCGGGACTCCTGACAGAACACGGGGGGTTCGTATCGGTGCGTTTCAAGAAGCGCTGCTTGATGCACTGGGCAGTAAAACACGAGGGGAGAAAGGTGATGACGGTTGGATGTTCACTTTTGCCTCGATGACCAATGTTATCAACTACAATCACCGGAATCAGTGGTTTTTCCGGACGCCCAATCACACGTTCATGTTTGCTTTCACCGATGTCGTCTTCGATGAAAACGGCTTTCCTCATATAAAGGGCGGAGAATAATGAAGGCACCGAAAAAATCTACGGCAAACTTCATTATCGATATCATTGCGCTCATCCAGTTCATACTTTTATTATCCACTGGCCTACTCATTCGGTACGTACTTCCTCGGAGGAGTCACGGCGCAAGCGTATGGGGCCTCACGCGCCATGAATGGGCTGAGATACACTTCCTGATTGCCATTGTCTTTCTTATCGCCGTGACAATTCATGTGTATCTTCACTGGCACTGGATCTTATCCATGATAAAAGGCCGTACACCGGCATATTTTACTTTACGTATCGTCATCGGTGTCATCATCCTCATCGCTCTTATTGTACTTGCAATCGCCCCCTTCTGCAGTACGACCGGGGTGTAGATACATGGCAATACGCACCTCAGGAAAACGAAAGGGCAGGACACGAAATTACGAATCTCTGAATACCGTGTTATGCGTTCTGCCGGGGGCACCTCATTGTCCGCCCGCGATGCGAACAAGAGTACCACATCAAACACTTTAGTACAAAGGAGAGAGGGATGGAATACAATATTGTCGTGAATGGCCTTGGACATGCATTTCTCAGGGAGTTCGGCTGTCCGTGTGAACGGTGCCGAGATCTCTCCCACGTCGCCAACACATCGGTCTCTGTTATCGCCACGGACACGGCAGGCGACGTTACCTGGCACGCTCTTGTGGATTGCGGCCTGGGAGTCGTCACGAGCCTCTGCAATACCTTCGCGCCCGAGGAGACGCGTCTCGACTGGCTGCTCTTCACGCACTGGCACTCCGACCACAGCCTCGAGCTGAACAGGCTCTGTGAAACATTGCAGAGACTCGCACGGGTGCGAGGCGTCCCGTTTACGCACATTCCCACGTGGTGCCGGAGCGGTTCGGCCCAATGGTTGCAAAAGAGGTACTCATACGAGTGGTACCGATGCCTCAAACCCGTTATTTCTGATACCGGTGAGATGCCCGGCACAGTGCTCAATCCGCTCCCGCTGAACACAAAGGAAATTACGATTACCCCAGTCAGCGTCTCCCACTGCTCTGCCGACATCGATCCCGCAACGTTCAAGGACAGGGTTTTTTGCAGCGCCTGTTTTGTCATCGAAACAAACGGAAGAAAAGCCGTACTACTCTGGGATCTGGACAAGTTCAACGAGTGGATCGTCGATCCCGTCCGAGACGAAGAACGCAAGGCATACAAACTCCTCAGAGGAACCGACTACCTCTTTATCGACTGTTTCAACTGGACCGTCGAGGCGGCCGCGGGACGCAACACAGGCCATATATCGTTCGCCACCGTGAAACGATACGCAAACACTCTCGCGCCCAGTAAGACGCTGCTCATGCATATGAGCGGCCACGAAGGGGGTGAAAAATCACCCGGCTGGGGATGGTCGAACCGGCAATGGGAAGAAGAGTCCCAAAAGGTGTGGACAAGGGAGGCCCTTCCCGGGGTCGTGAAGGTACCTGAAATCGGTGAGACCTTCGCGCTGTAAAGAACCGCCATGAGAGATCGGTAACATTGTCGCACTATCAGACTGCACCCGTCAGAAGGTACGTGGGTCGATCACTGTTCTCATAAAAATAATAATGGCAGGAATTACAGACACGTATGGTGGCTGCCGCCGGCAGCACTATTTTTTCACTTGACCATTGTCCCCTCCTCTTATAACAACAGAAATACCTATTGTGACTTTTCCGCAACATCTTTCTTCGAGGAAGCTAGGGGGAAAGGTTTCTTAATCTACTTGTTCTCTGCAACTTATTAATATTGCGTGTTTTTCGTTCACCTTGAGAGAATACTCCCGATCCCTTCGAAGAGCATAGGACTGCGACATGCTGACGAATGAAGATGCCATCGAAAAACTGACCTGCCAGGTCGAGCAGATCGAAGGTCTTGTTGAGCATTCACCCTGTTCTACCGAATTCAACAAATGGGCCAGAGATACCGAAGATTTGATTGAAGATATTTTCGAAAAAGGAACAGGCTATCTCGAAGATTTTAAAGCCATCTATTTCAGTCCCCTCTTTCTATCATGCAACACGGATGACGCTACATTCAAAAATGCATATCTCGGCGGACTGGAGGAGGCGAAGTCCCTGTTGACCTTTCTGATCGAGGAGATTGAATAGCCACGACCATGCCCTGCCAGACGCAGCAGCGCACAATTTTCCACCAAAGTCATAGGTACGGCCTTTTCACAAAACCGCAACGGTATCCTGATACAATTGCATCCGAGTGAATTTAACGTATTGATTTTTTATCACATCTCATTTATAACACCACCCATGAAGACCGTGCACCGCCAGAGGGGGCGTGTCGTATCACGCGTACTCGCAGTCGCTACCGTATTCGCCGTCATTTTTTGCGTCCTCCCGGGGGAAAAATGCGCGAGGGCGGATAAAGTGTACGACATTCAATGTGGCTGTTTCAGAAATGGTGAAAATGCCCGGACACTGGTCGACCTTCTCAACGAGCGTAATCTGCCGTGGTACAGTCGGCATACCGACGATTGCACCAGTTTCATCATCGATGCCAACATCCCCCGCCGCGGCGACCCTTCCTTCGTAGCGCAATATGCCGCCTTTGCCAACACACTGCTCGTCAAAAATTTCTGGGATCTTCCGCATCCCGACCCCTACAGCATCACGTGCCTGCCCGACAGAGACACGTTTATTGCCGTCATGGCACCCTACATGCAGCAGCAGTACAAAAACGGCTGTTTCAATCCCAGGAAACGTTCGCTCGAGGGCGACCGGGCACGGATGTACTCGGGGTTCATATTCGACGCAGCAAGCTACTACCGGATCGATCCATTCCTGCTGTTCGCCATCGGCAATTATGAAACATATTTCCGCAACATGAATGGTGATCTCGATCGCATGAAGATGCCCCGCCCTGACCCGGCACAGGGAATGTTTCAGATTCTTGAATCCACAGAGCGTGAAATATTCCGCGACATGAAACGAAACGACATTCCCCATGCACCCGCAGTGCTCCCCTCCGATCTCAGAACACATCCAAAAACGCAGATCTATTTTGCCGCCCATTACTTTCATATGCTTCAGGAGAAGACCTTTCACAATCGTTACATGGCGCTTCTCGGCTATAACGGTATGAAGGACCCCTCTTTCGGTTATCCGGGCCGCGTCATGCGACTCTACGAACGGGCCATCAACTACTTCAGCGAATCATCCCGGCAGTGTGAACAAGACAGGCTGTCACCACCTCGCAGACTCCTTGCCAACTCAAACCCCTCATGACGGGGAGGACATGAATGTGGCATGCTAAAGCCTGAATAGGGGGCAAATATTTTCCTTGACCTTCGACCCATAAAGATCTATCAAGGCTGATTCTCATCATACGAAGTATTTAGCGAAAACTGCGAGAAAGTATAATAATCATGTCAATTGTCTATACACTTCCGGCTATTATCAGAATCTTCCTCGTCTTCGTTTTTGTTCTCATCGCAATACGGAGAAACCTTTCGCTGGGAAATGCCTTTCTCGCGGGAGCCGTTCTCCTCGGCGTGCTGTTCGGACTGGGACCGTATGAAATGTTCGGCACTGCCGTCGCATCCATCGTATATCCGAAGACACTATTTCTCGCCATTATCGTTTCGTTTATCCTCATCCTCAGTAGCAGCATGGAAACGGCCGGCCAGATGGAGCGCCTCCTTTCGAATTTCAAAGGTCTGATCGAAAATCCCAAGATAAATCTTGTAATCTTTCCAGCGTTGATCGGGCTTCTCCCCATGCCGGGAGGTGCGGTCTTTTCCGCCCCCATGGTCAAAGAACTGGGAAATCGAACAACACTCGGTCCCGACACACTGAGTTTCGTCAATTACTGGTTTCGTCACATCTGGGAATACTGGTGGCCCCTCTACCCGGGAGTGCTGCTCGCAACGGCACTGGCCGATATCAATCTGTGGACATTCGTATCTTTTATGTTCCCCCTCACCATTGTCGCCTTTTTCTTCGGCTACATTCCCATAAAGGGCCTGCACAAATCAACCAATCGATCCGGAAACCACAGCCACGCTACCGTAATACCCTTCATATGGGAAATGATCCCCATCTTGATCGTCATCGTTATCGGCCTGGGAATCGGCATGACCCTGTCGGTCATGTATCCCAGCTTCACTGTCTCGAAAGAATCGGGACTCATCATTGCCCTGTGCATCGCCATAGGATGGGTCTGGCGTAATAACCACTTTACGGGCAACCAGATACGGAAAACTCTCACAGATCGCCACATCCTGAGCATGGTGTATATGGTATTTGCGATCTTTGTCTTCAAGGGTGCTATGGAGGGAAGTGGCGCCGTCGAACTGATCAGTAACGAGTTTAGGGCACTGCACGTTCCCCTGCTTCTCATCACCATTCTGCTGCCCTTTCTCGTCGGTGGCGTCGTCGGAATTACTATCGCATTCGTGGGAAGTACCTTTCCTATCCTCATTCCCCTGATTCAGTCTTACGGGGAAGGCCATTTTATTATGGCATATATCATGCTGGCCATCAGCAGTGGTTTCGTCGGCGTGCTTCTGTCGCCGCTCCACCTCTGCCTGCTGCTGTCCAACCAGTATTTTGGGACTACCTTGGTGGCTGTCTATAAACTTCTGTGGGTACCGTGTCTCATCTTCATCTTCACGGGTATCGCTTACTTCGGAGTGCTTCACCGGCTTCTTGCATAACAGTCCGGTTGACACGAGACGGTAAAACAGGATACATTTTCGAAAACTCCCGTAACAGAGGCCTTATGGACGTTACCTTTTTGTTGGTGGATGCCCTCAATCTCATCCGCCGAATATACGCGGCTCAGCCCGGCGACGACACGCCCGAGCGGGCGGAAAATGCACGGATGACCACGGCGCAATCGCTCCAGCGTGCCCTGCGCGAGTGCACCCCCACACACGCGGTATGCGTCTTTGACAGCCAAGAGAAAGGGTGGCGCCACAGAGAGTATCCCCAATATAAGGAAGGGCGACGACCGATGCCCGAGGCCCTGCACGCAGCGCTTCCGAAATATGAAGAAACTTTCGAACAACTTGGTATACCCTCGATACAGATTCCGAAACTGGAAGCGGACGATGTTATCGCCACGTTTGCCAGCAAAGTTGCATCGCGGGGCGGAACCGTGACAATACTGTCCACCGACAAAATCTTTTTCCAGCTGTTAACCGATCGCATCAAGATACGCAACCACTTCCTGAGACACGACATTGACGGTTCCTATGTACTGGAACACTTTCAGGTTCGTCCCGATCAATTTGTCGATTTTCTCGCACTCACGGGTGACAGCACGAACAACGTCAAGGGCGTGCCCTCGGTAGGACCGAAAACGGCGGCACGACTCCTTGCGCACTTTGACACACTGGAGGATCTACTGACGGCATCATATAGCATTTCGGGCAAACCGGGAGACATGATTCGCACCCATTGTGAGGACGCCCGGCGTGCCCGAAGGCTGACACAACTGTGCACTGATCTCGAACTCGGCTATAATCTCACAGCGTTTCGTTACGGGCACTGAATTTTTCACAGGAGGATTACACGATATGGATCTTCTTGAAGGACTCTATACCCGTAGAAGCGTACGGCATTTCACCGATCGACCGGTGGAACGAGAGGATCTCACGGAAATTATCAGAGCAGCTACATGGGCTCCGTCGGGGTTGAACAATCAACCGTGGCGCTTTGTCATCATACAGAGCAGCGAGGTGCGGCAGACGCTCGCTTCACTGACCCATTCACGGAAAATAATAGAGCAGGCCCCGGCGTGCATCGCCGTATTCATCGATAAAACTGCAATGTACGATGAGACGAAAGATCATCAGACAATGGGGGCCTGCATCCAGAATATGCTCCTCGCCTCCCACGCCATGGGACTCGGCGCTGTCTGGCTCGGTGAAATACTAAAAAATGCCGAGAAGGTGCGACTGCTCCTCGATGTGCCGCAGCACATGGAGCTCATGGCCGTGGTCGCGATCGGACACCCGGCGTCGAGAGATCAAAAATTTCGGCGGAAAGAACTTGACGAGGTCATTATAAAGAACATATAGCTACACCTTGTGGTTGCCGTCACGACGTTCAACGGTCACCGAATAAGCAGCGTATAATACGTTTGTTATATTAACAAAAGGATAGAAGCATGCCATCGACAAGCAGTCGCCTCACCTATTTCACCGAATCCGTCATTCGTCATATGACGCGCCTCTCCGATTCACATGGGGCAATCAACCTTTCTCAGGGCTTTCCCGATTTCGACCCCCCACAGGAATTGCTTGATGCCGCTGAGCGTGTCGGACAGGCAGGACCGCACCAGTATGCCGTCACGTGGGGCGCTCCCGGGTTCCGTCGAGCCCTCGCCCAGAAGCAATCGCGATATATGGGAATGCCCATCGATCCCGACAGGCACATCGTCGTCACCTGCGGAAGCACGGAAGCCATGATCGTCGCGATGATGACGGTGTGCGACCCGGGCAACAAGGTGATCATCTTTTCACCTTTTTATGAAAACTACGGTGCCGACGCCATCCTCTCCGGCGCCATACCGCTATACATTCCCCTCCATCCTCCCGAGTATCTCTTCGATCGGGATGCATTGCGCCGGGCGTTTCAAGAAAGTCCGAAGGCCCTTGTCCTTTGCAACCCGTCCAATCCCTCTGGCAAGGTTTTCACCCGTGAGGAACTCGAATATATCGCAGAACTTGCCCTCGAGTACGATGCGTTCATTATCACCGATGAGGTCTACGAACATATCGTTTACGAACCGCACGAGCACTGCTATATTGCATCGCTCCCCGGCATGTTTGATCGCACGTTGTGCTGCAACTCCCTTTCCAAGACCTACTCGATCACCGGCTGGCGCCTGGGATACGTGATGTCACACCCGGATATCATCGAGGGTGCGCGAAAAGTGCATGATTTCCTCACCGTAGGCGCTGCAGCACCGTTGCAGGAAGCGGCGGTTACGGCTCTTAACTTCCCCGACTCGTATTACGAACAACTTCGGGCCGGTTACGCCGAACGACTTGCGGTTATGCTGAAGTACCTGAACCAGGGAGGATTGCGCTACACGCAGCCCCAAGGGGCCTACTACATCATGATAGACATCTCCGAGTTCGGATGGCAGAACGACATGGAATTCTGTGAGTGGATGGTGCGCGAAATCGGGGTAGCCGCTGTCCCGGGATCCAGTTTTTTCCACGAACCGGTCAACCATCTCATCAGACTACATTTCGCAAAAAGGATCGAAACCCTCATTGAGGCAGGCGAACGGCTCTGTCTTCTGAAAGAACGAATCTGATGGCCATCTGCCGGAAAATGAGGGCAGAACCACACAGAGTCCGAACAGCGCGACCCGCCACCGTGTCACATTGCTTTCAATCCGTTGTCACATATGATAATCTGTGTAAGTGAAGTTGCGTGCACCCGTAAACGCCAGTGCGATTGCCGCTCCACGCCGCGAACTGCGGGGCATGCGCTCGCAGTTTAGTGCAAAAGGAGAAAAGACCCTTACCCGAACCATGAACACCACGAAATGTGATATCGAATACCCATGCCGATGGACTTACAAAATCATCGGACAGGACGAAGCCATGCTGCGAGAGGCCGTCACCGGTGTTCTCGCTGAGAGCAGATACACCATAACGCCGTCGAACCGCAGCAGGACCGGAAAATACCTGTGTTTGAACATTGAAACAGAGGTCCATGATGAAGCGCGTAGAATCGAGATATACGAGGCCCTGCGTCATAATTCGGTTATTACGATGGTATTGTGAATATGATCGAGAGTTACGGCCACGAACGAAAACGGCAGTACGGAAAGCCATATAACCGCGAGTACTTACAGGTAAGGAGGCATTGAGCATGAAAACGCATGACGTTGATTATGAAATTTTCGGCCACGATATGCAGATCGTCGAAGTAGAGCTCGATCCAGGAGAAACCGTCATCGCAGAGGCGGGTGCAATGAACTACATGGAAGACGGCATTGCGTTCGAAGCGAAAATGGGCGACGGTTCCGAAGCCGACAGGGGCTTTATGGGTAAATTGATGGGGGCAGGCAAACGGGCGCTGACGGGAGAATCCATATTTTTGACACATTTTACTAACCAGAGCAGCGGGAAAAAGCGCATGTCTTTTGCCGCTCCATACCCAGGTAAAATCATACCATTTGACCTTTCACAATTCGGGGGAGAGTTACTCTGTCAAAAGGATGCCTTTCTCGCGGCAGCACACGGAACACAGATCGGTATCGCCTTTACCAAGCGACTTGGAACGGGGTTCTTCGGCGGTGAAGGATTTATTCTGCAGCGACTGCGCGGTGACGGAATGGTGTTTGTTCATGCATGCGGAACAGTCATTGAGAAACAACTGAATCATGACGTTCTTCGTGTCGATACGGGATGCCTTGTGGCATTTTCGCCGGGGGTCGACTACAACATCGAACGAGCGGGGAGCCTCAAGTCCATGTTTTTCGGTGGGGAGGGCCTTTTCCTGGCAACACTGAGCGGTGTAGGATCTGTCATTCTTCAGAGTCTCCCCTTCTCACGAATGGCGGACCGTATTCTCGCCCATGCGCCATCGGGAGGCGGAAGTAAAAAAGGCGAAGGATCTCTCCTGGGACAGCTGGGAAACATGCTTGACGGCGACTAGCACGTGATCGATTCCCTGCACTTATACGGGGGAATCCGGGTTAACGACGTCTCTGATGAATATGACCCCGCGTCTCTGCAGACTTGAGAAGACACGCTGATTCTCGAGGACTGAGGTAACTGTTGCGATCTTCGACAGGTACGTTTCTGCGCCAACAAGTCCGAAGAGCCCCACAACATAGCAGAGGACGTACACGTACCGTTCGACGAAGACGGACGCGAATATCACCGCGACGATCGTCAGAGGAAACGAATACACCCGGATGACAAAGTGAAACAGCTTTATGAGAGGATTGCGCGAAACCATCGAATACACGAGGAGCGCGGAGCTTGTATTCACGTCGATCGCAACCTGGCCTCTCATGTACTTTTCAACCACCAGTCTGTGTAAATTGTCTCTTTCTTCATCAATCATGGAGCATTCCTCCTTACTTTTTTATATCTTTGCTCCTTGATAGGCCACATATCCCTCGTCAAGATTATCCAAGATACTATAAACGGCCGTGTTGTGAGGGTTGAGGGACAGCACGAATTCAAGACGCTGAACAATCTCTTCCTTTGCAAAGCTGGTAGGATCAGAACGGTACTGCAGATATTCAACTCTCGCCAGATTGAGGTGCACTTCTTCCTGATAGGGATTCAGCGCAAGGGATTGCCTGAACGCTGCCAGGGCCTGTTCGTAATCAACGATCTCTTCGTACACGGACCCGATATTATTCCACGCTTCGGCATATTCGGGATCAAAGGCTAACACTCTTTCATACGATCGTATGGCATTGTCGTAATCACCGAGCTGAATGTAGATGTTGCCCAGATTGAAGATCGCTTTGACATAACAGTCATCTATCTCCAGAACATTCCAATATTCCTCAATTGCTTCGTCAAACATGTCATACCTGTCGTACAACACGGCAAGGCAGAAATGTGGCGCTGCGGCATCGGGGTCGGTGTCGATGGCTTGTCTGTAGTGGTCGACGGCACCGTGATAATTACCTTCCAGCTCGAACACCTGGGCAATATTGATCATCGCTTCTGTATTTTCCGGGGCTAACTCCAACGCGCGTCTGTACATGAGCTTTGCACTCCCTGTTCGGTCCATTCTCTCGTAGACGTATCCTAGATTATTGTACGCTTCGGGGTTATGGGGTTCCAATTCCACCATCTTCTTAAAACACTTCAATGCCTCTTCGTAGTCTTCCCTTCTCAGATAGATAAACCCCAGATTGACATAAGCGTCGACAAATTTCTTATCATAGCGAATACACTTACGGTATGCGTCTACGGCCTCGTCAGAATCCGGCTGTCGACTGTCATACCGACACCCCGTTAAAAACCATTCTTCAGCAAGGCTCTCTTTTTCCATTCCTTTGCTCCTGCGAGTCAACACATCTTTCGGGCGTGTGCTCACATTACGTGCATTCTCTTTTCAGTACCAAAAAGGTTGAGGAAACATTCCCTGATCTCACCCCATACATTTACTGGATCGACGATCTGTGACGAAACAAGCTGGGGATTCTGCTTAATTGCATGAGCTGCCAGTGCACCCGCCAGTTTGATCCGATGCTCACGACTTAAGGCACGGGCACGATCCGCAATATGAGACGGAATATCGAGTTCGATCCTTATTCCTCCGACATTAACCTCAAAGAGACCCTTGGCTTCTTGATCTTCTGTCTCTTCACGAGAGGTGCGGAGTTCACTCGCCGATTCATTCGGGGGTTGCAAAGATTGCAAATCCTCCAATTCCTGCACCGTAACGGGCACCTCATCCATTGCAACAGCCTGAATTTCATGGGCGCGAACCGTCTCTATCTCTTCTTCTCTTCGGATGACTGAGGCAACGCGTTTCTCTTCCCTTCTCTCGGGTACGGCAACCGCCACGTTCTGTTTCCCATCAGGAACCGTATCGAGTGTTTCAGTCTCAACAGATCTTTTTCTCGGCTTTCGCTTTTGAATGGCTGGTCCCGCGATCTTTCTGAATCGTTGCCCGATCTGTTCAACCACTTCGCCATTGATGAGATCAAAGCCATTCGTTTCTCCCGCCTTCAGGGAAAGTTTGCAGATCTTGTTGATGAGACGTGGAACTCCCTGTTCGGAATACTCCCACAGGGAGGGAAATACATTGTCGGTAAAAATCCGTCTTGTTGCCCCGGCGAGTTTTAGGCGCGATTCGACATACTCTTTTATCAGTTCTTCAGACTGGATCTTGTAAATTTTACAATATGTCCCGATACGCTGGAACAGATTAGCCCGTTTCGGATGTTCCAGACGCCGCGCAAGTTCTATCTGTCCCGCGAGCACCATGGTAAAGAGATTCTTTCGATCGTCCTGCATATTGGTGAGTAGCCGCAGGCTTTCAAGATTGGCAGGAGAGATGGCATTTGCCTCATCTACGAATATGAGAACTCGTTTTCCTTCATCAATGGTCTGGAACAGGATCGTATTAAATGTTTCAAGGAGATCCACCTTTCGTGTCTCTTCGCACTGTTTTCCCGTCAACTGACCAATGATTTCCTTCAGTAGCTGCACAAACGTGATACTGGGATTCGTGATCAACGCTATCTTATATTTCTCCTGCGCAAGGGAATCGATAATCATACGAAGTGACATGGTCTTCCCCAGACCGACGTCTCCGACGATCACTCCGACACATTCGCCTCCTTCTTCAATGGCAAAAAGTGTCTCGGCTATGGCATTTTCCATCGACACGTGGCAGTCGACATACATCGATGTATCAGGCACATTATCAAAAGGCGGTTTTTTCAGACCCCAATAGTGATAATACATGCTCATTACCTCCCTCACTCTTCGCCAAAATAATCAACGAACAATAACACCGTTAGGCTCCACATACCATTTCACCCCATATCCTTTTTACTTCCTCGTTTTGTGCAAGATACTCGAGAATATCGACCAGTGAAAACCGCCTGAGTCGTCCCAATTTATAACTTTTTAACTGGTTCTTCCTGACGATTTTCCCGAGGAAACTCTTGCTGATCTGCAACATTTCACACACCTCTTCCGGTTTCAGCATCCGGTGCTCGGGTGCTGTGTCAAAATGAAAGTGCATGGTAATACGGCCATCTTCACCTCTTTCCGCCTTGAGTTTCATCTCACAGGAAACATTGTCAGCCAGGTACTGTTCGAAGTCGCTCGACAGTATCCGCTCGCACTGCTCGGAGGTCAGGCGAAGCGACACGACGTCACATCGTTCCTCCGTCAATGACCCCGTAGAGAGATTCACGGCACCGGGAAAAGTACACTGATTGTCCACCATGTATGCCGACATAGTGTGTACCTTCTGTTCGGGAGTTGATACAATCCCCGCCGAGGTGATTGTTCCGGCCGACATACCGTCCGCCGGCAACTGTCTTTTCCGCCTCTGTACAATGCAAATCTTTTCCATAACACTCCCACTTTTATGATTTTCATGAAACGTGACAATTACCGTAACCGACAACCGCACCCCCGATTCGTTGAGGCAGGAGTGGAAGCACTGGAACACAGACGATGTCTCAGGGACGAAGCATTCGATTCGCCGTCAAGCGGGGAACAGGAAATTGAAGAGGGGATAAAAGATATGTTCACCTGAAGGGCTGTGAAAACTTCGGCGGCCTGGCGATCTTTCAGTGAAAGACCCATAGCTTTGCGTCCTACCCTCACGAGTAGTTTGCCTTTATCGGTTCTCAAAGAGCTTGGTAGTATGAAAAACCTGCAGCCTTGGTGTTTCTTATAAGGTATGTCACAAAATTACGCAATGAACCAGTTCACACGCACAGCGCGAAATATTTCACACAAATCACCGCGCCAGTGCGAGAGAAACGAATGACACCCTCGATTACCCTAACTGGTTCATAACCTTCCGCCGGAGGACAGGAGCAAGACCGTCCTGATTCTGGTGTGTCAGGGTCACAATGTCGACATCGGTGCGCGATTTTACCTCCCGGATAAATCCTCCCCCTTTCAGGGCAATACTCCCGAGAACGGGGGGACCAGCCTCCAGTAGTTTCCGCATATTCTGACAAAATAGCTCCGACAAGCATTCCATCTTCCCTACCTCATCAATGATGAAAAGGTGAACTCCCGTCGAGTCAAATAGAGAAAGACAGACGTCCTCAAAACCCGTCACATCCACACCGTACCGCCCTACACGATATCCTGTCTTCAGGTTTGTATGGGCGAGAAGCCCCCGGTGACCCTTGAGTGTGGTCATTTCAAATCCAACCCGGACACCCGATTCACGCACTTCACCGGTAAAGAACCCCTTACAGGACACGTTCCTCGGAATTCCGGCAACAACCTTCCGCAGCAAGGTCGTTTTCCCAACGCCCGGGACACCGGTTATGAAGATGTTCTTTCTCTCCATCAGCACCATACCGTTGAGGTTCTTACAACTACAGATACCACAAACACGGCCATAATGGTCACATCATCGCTCATGCCAACTAATATACTGTTATCATACAACAATTTATTCTTGCTCCGCTCATTTTACCCGGCATCACTGCACGAATGGTGGCAGCTTGCGGACAAAAATATCATTGACTCATCGACGCTTTATTGGTATCTCTACCCCGCCTGTTTCAAAATATAGTGCTATCAACGAAGCGTTCACACCAATACGGCACTTTCATACTTCTGAAGTGAATGTTCAGTAATTAAACAACCTGTGATCAAAAGAGCCAGGTATTTTTATGCATATCAACGTTATCGTCGGGGTCATCGGGGGGCTGGGGTTATTCCTTTTCGGGATACACATCCTGAGCGATTCCTTGAGAACGCTATCGCTGGGGCTACTGAAAAATCTACTTGATAAAATAACCTCCAACAAAATCAAATCAGCCCTTGTCGGTCTCGGTGTCACCGCAATCATCCAGAGTTCGAGTGCCACATCCGTTCTGATCATTGGATTTCTCAATGCCGGATTCATGCAGCTTTCCGGTGCAATCGCCGTAATGATCGGTGCGAATATTGGCACAACCGTTACCGCACAACTAATTGCCTTCAAGCTCACCAAGTCTGCACTCGTGTTCGTCTTTATCGGATCTCTGGTGTATCTGTTCGCAAAGAAAACAAAAAATAAGAATAGAGGGCTCGCTTTACTGGGATTTGGCATACTCTTTCTGGGACTTGCAACGATGAGTTCCGCCGTGAAGCCCTTGGCGGATAACGAGGCGATGATCGATCTCTTACTTCGTTTCGGCAAACACCCCCTGATCGGCATCCTGACAGGACTTTTTGTCACCGTTGTCTTACAGAGCAGCAGTACGGTAACAGGTATGATAATTGCCTTCGCGTCAGCAGGATTACTCGATTTACCCTCGTCCCTGTACCTTATTTTCGGTACGAATATCGGCACGTGCGTTACGGCATTTATTGCAAGTATCGGCGGCAGCCTCGCAAGCAAGCGACTTGCTGTTGGAAATACGCTGTTCAATGCCGCAGGCGTTCTGATTGCACTGCCCCTCGTCAATTTATATCTTACCTATATTCCATTGACATCGCCTGATATTGCTCGGCAGGTTGCCAATTCTCATACTGTCTTCAATTTGATCAACACAGTAATTTTTCTTCCCATCGTCCCTCTTTTTGTCAAAATTTTAGATAAAATTATGCCAGGCATGGACTATGAAAAAACAGCGACACGATTTCTCGACAAAAATCTCCTCGTAACACCTCCTCTTGCCCTCAGGGCCGTTCTAAAGGAACTCTCGCTCATGTTGAGCATCTGCCAGGAAATGCTGGAGAAGGCGCGGATGTGTACGATCGAGTACAACCATAAATTGAAAAACGAAATCACCATCGATGAAGAATCCGTCGATGAAATGCAGAAGAGTATTACGAAATACCTGGTGGGAATAACCCAGAACGAATTGACAGAAAAACAGCAACATTTGATTCCGGCATTACTCCACAGCGTAAACGATATTGAAAAAGTGGGGGATTTTTGTGAAAGCATTGTTAGGTTGGCCCAGAGAGCGTACGAATATGATCTCGTCTATTCAACTGCAGCCCGGTCGGAGCTTGATAAATTATTCGACAAGACAAAAATTCTGATGCATCAAACAAAAAAGGCAATGGATAACAATGATCAGGTTGCTGCAACAATTACCTTGACCATCGAACAGGAAATCGATGAGTTGATACGACAGTACAAAATTAACCATCTCACACGCCTTGAAGAGGGGACCTGTATCAGTGAGGCAGGACTCGTATTCTCCGATATCCTGACGGATCTCGGAAGACTGAATGACCACTTATGCAATATCACCAAGGGTGTTTTGCATATCGGAAAGCGATGAGGTTTTTCTTCGGACTTTTCAATGTGCTAATAGAAACAATATTTATGCAAACCGCAGCAACAAGTGTTGTATAATTAATCAGAAACAAAAATTAACGATTTCAAACAATAGGTGCAATGTATTTTAATGTCATATTAGGAGTCGTCGGGGGGCTCGGCTTGTTTCTTGTGGGGATTCACCTTCTGAGCGACTCCCTGAGAACACTCTCTCTCGGATTACTCAAGGATCTTCTCGACAAGATAACATCCAACAGGGTCAAATCCGCTCTCGTCGGTGTTGCCGTTACATCCATAATTCAGAGTTCAAGTGCCACTTCCGTCCTGCTTATCGGATTTCTTAATGCAGGGATTATCACCTTAACAGCGGCTCTCCCCGTCATCTTCGGGGCCAACATCGGTACCACCATTACAGCCCAGTTGATTGCCTTCAAGTTGACAAAATCAGCCATGCTTTTTGTCTTTATCGGTGCCATCATCTATCTTTTCGCGAAAAAAACGAAGAATAAAAATAAAGGGCTGGCGCTCTTTGGATTTGGCATATTGTTTCTCGGACTCGCAACAATGAGTTCCGCCGTGAAGCCCCTCGCGACGAACGAAACAATAACAACTCTCTTTATCCATTTCGGAAAGCAACCCATCCTCGGAATTTTGACAGGATTGATCGTGACGGTTATCCTCCAGAGCAGCAGTACGACTATCGGAATGGTAATCGCCTTTGCATCGGTGGGATTGCTCGACTTGCCGTCATCAATCTATCTGGTCCTTGGCGACAATATCGGCACCTGCATTACCGCAGTCATTGCCAGTGTCGGCGGAAAGCTCTCGAGCAGGCGACTGGCCTTCGGCCATACCCTTTTTAACATTGTGGGAACATTGATCGTACTTCCGTTCATCCCTCTGTATCTGCACTACATGCCCATGCTTTCGACCGATATTGCGCGGCAGATTGCCAATACCCACACGATATTCAACGTGGTTAACACTATCATTCTCCTGCCCTTTATACCGCTTTTTATCAAATTTCTGGACAAACTTGTCCCGGGAGAAGACTATGAAAAGAAAGAAACACGTTTTCTCGACAAGAATTTACTGATAGCACCTCATACGGCACTCAAGGCAGTCATTAAGGAACTCTCCGTCATGCTGAACATCTGCCAGGAAATGCTGGAAAAGGCGAGGAGATGTACAATCGAGTACAATCACAAACTGAAAAACGAAATCACCATCGATGAAGAGTCCGTCGACGAAATGCAAAAGAATATAACAAACTATCTGGTGGCAATAACCCAGAATGAACTGACAGAAAAACAGCAGCGGTTGATACCGGGATTGCTCCACAGCGTGAATGACCTCGAAAAAGTAGCAGATTACTGCGAAGGCATCGTCAAATTAGCCCAGAGAGCGTATGAATATGATCTCATTTTTTCAGATCCAGCCCAAGGTGAACTTGAAAAGTTATTCGACAAAACGAGCACGCTGATGCATCACACGAAGAAGGCCATAGACAACAATGACCAGGTGGCCGCAACGATTACATTGACTATCGAGCAGGAAATCGACGAGTTGATACGTCAGTACAAAATCAATCATCTTGAACGACTTGAAGAGGGCACCTGCATCAGTGATGCAGGGCTTGTTTATTCTGACATTCTGACAGATCTTGGAAGACTCAATGATCACCTATGTAATATCACGAAAGGGATCTTGCATATCGGAAAACGGTGAATATCGCTCTAAACTCTTAAATCTCAACCCATTATGTCCCTTTCATTTTCTGTAGACAGAGGGGATGAACCATCGCATAAAATCGGCACTAAGCGGCACATATCACTTGCTATCCGCAAATTTATACCCCACCCCTCGAACAGTAATGATATATTCTGGTGCTGACCTATCACTTTCAATCTGAGATCGGAGACGCCGTATGTGAACATCTACTGTCCGGGATTCGACAAAAGCATCGCCCCAGACGTAATCCAGAATTTGATTTCGTGTATACACCCTCCCCGGATGCTGTGAAAGAAATTTCAAAATATTGAATTCGGTGGGGCTCAAATTGGCTTTATGCCCTCCAATGGTAACGGAGTGAGAATTGAAATCGATGTGAAGTCCCTTAAAATCAAACGTTTCTTTTTCCTCAGTATCGGATGCCATCTTCGATCTGCGCAGCACGGCCTTAACACGGGCGAGAAGCTCCCTGACACTGAAGGGTTTTGTAAGATGTCGGCCCCCATTTCAAGACCGAGAACGCGATCAACTTCCTCCCCCTTGGCTGTAACCATGATAATCGGGACGGCCGCCGTGTTGGGATCCTTTCTGATAAATTTACAGACCTCAATCCCTTGGATTCCCGGCAGCATAAGATCGAGCACGACAAGATCGGGACACTGCGCCCGTGCGATCTTCAGGGCTGTCTCTCCGTCGTATGCCTTGGAGACTTCGAATCCCTCCTTTTCGAGGTTATATGTGATGAGGTCTACCAGGTCTTTTTCATCATCGACGACAAGTATTTTAACGGACACGACAGGATTCTCCTCCCTACAGATGTTCTTTCCTACGGACGGTGTTTACTGCGAAACGGCTGTCGCTTCAGTCACGGCGGAACACGGGAAAATACAGTAAAACAGTGGTACCAACACCGAGTTGACTGTCAATCTCAACTCTGCCATTGTGGGCCATCACAAGATGTTTCACAATGGATAGTCCCAGCCCTGTTCCTCCTAACTCACGTGAACGGGTTTTATCGACCCGGTAGAAACGTTCACCCAACCGGGGAATCTCATCCTTGGGAATGCCGATACCCGTATCCTTGATACTCACCACAACGTTTTCATGATCGTCCGCAACAGTAAACGCGGCAACAGTTATGCGTTCCGACTCTGGCGTAAACTTCACGGCATTATCGAGGACATTGAGAAGGATCTGGTTCAGTCTGTCCCGGTCTGCGCGTATCGGCGGCAGATCGTCCGGAATATTACGGTGTACGGTCAGCCCCTTTGTGGCAACCCGCGGCTCGATAATGGAGAGCACACTGTCGACAACACCACTGACGGCAACACTCTCAAAGAGCAGACTCGTCTCACCTAGTTCGATATCCGAGAGAGTAAAGAGGTCGTCGACGAGGCGGTTCAGGCGTTCGGCATGCTTGCGGATCGTCAGGAGAAACTTCTGCGCGGTTTCTTTCTCATCGATGGCGCCCTCCTGGAGGGTTTCGATAAAGCCGAGGATCGCCGTCAAGGGCGTCTTGATTTCATGGGTCACGTTGGCAATAAAATCGACGCGCATCCGCTCCAGTTGCTTGAGGCGCGTCACATCATGAAAGACAATCATCGTCTTTTCCTCACCCCGCGGCAGGCCCTGTATGGCCGAAATGTTGACATCGAGAATCACGCCGGTATCGCCGCCCAGGGTTATTTCCCGCGTCACGGGCACTCCCGTTTCTTTGAAGCGGTCGAGAGCATTCTGCAAGTCGATATTCCTGAATGCCTCGAGAGGTGTGCTTCCCACGATATCCCGGCGCCGAATGCCGAAGATCCCCTTGAATGCGTTGTTCAGTGTCTCGATTCTGCCTTGGCTATCGAGGACAAGAACACCATCGGTCATACTCGCAAAGGCGGCCTCCAATTTTCCTCGTTCCTCCGTGGCGAACTGCACCTTCTCTTTGAGTTCCGTCACCATGAAGTTGATATTCCTCGCGAGACGTCCCATCTCATCGCTCGAGTCGATGAGGAGCGTTCCTGCGATCTCGCCTGCCTGCAGCTTCCGCGTGTACTGTTCCATCTGCTGAATGGGGGAGACGAGGCGGGATGAAAAAATAAATGCAATAAGAAAAGAGAGGACTACCACGATGAGAAACGACTGTAATATCAATATATTGAATCCTTGTATTGTTTTCTTGATTTCCACAAGCGGACGGGCGAGTCTGATATATCCACTGATTTGAGATCCTTTCATGATAGGAACTGCGACATAGAGGGTATCAATACGGAGTGTCTGACTGTATCGGATCGCCGTTCCCTTCCCCTTGACCCGTGCCTCCTGAACCTCTGCACGATTCAGGTGATTGTCCATTTCAGACGCCTCTGCTTCGGAATCGACAAGCACTTTTCCGGTTGCTTCAATGTATGTAATCCGGGCATCCGTGAGCTCCGAGAGACGGGCAACCTTTCTCTCGATTTCTCCTTTCGTACACGCCAGATTGATCATACCGGCGTAGGCGGTAAGATCCGTTTCGATCTTCTCCATCAGTCGTGTTTTGATTCGGCCGGTGGCCTGGAACCCGACTACGGCTATCGCGAGAAGTGTTATGATGACATACGTTGCGAAAATTTTATAAAATAAATTGTTCTTCATAAGCAGTTCCTTCATAAGATGGTAACAGGTACGTCCATTGAAGTGTCTATTTCGCTTTTTCGTCCCTCTCCTTGTGTCTTACATTCTTCCCCGTTGCGAGATAGATGACCATGATCGCGATGCTCGTCGCGTGGTCTGAAATCCTCTCCAGATTCTTCGATATCTGCATAATCAAGAGTGCCCGGTGGATCGTTTTGGGATCTTCGAGCATGAAGGTGAGGAGCTCACGAAAGATCTGTTCATTCAAGCTGTCCACTATTTCGTCTTCGTGAATGACACTTTCCGCAAGCTCACTGTCTTCCCTCACGAGGGCGTCGAGACTCTTCTTGATCATTTCCTGTGCTGTATCCGACATCCGGGGGAGATCGATGTACGGCTTGAGTTGCGGCTCCTCGTTCAGCAGAACGGCCTTCTCCGCAATGTTGACCGCCATGTCGCCGATACGCTCCAGGTGCGCATTGATCTTGATCGCCGTCGTTATGAAACGCAGGTCACGCGCCACCGGCTGCCGCAGTGCCAGGATATCGTTACACCGCTGTTCGATTTCTTCGTCGAGCCGGTTGATCAGCGTGTCGTCCTCGATCACCTCCCGCGCGAGGTCGGAGTCGCGATCGAGGAGCGACTTCATGGCGTTGAAGATCGCCTTCTCTGTGAGTCCCCCCAGATACAGGAGATTTTCCTTGATCTCCTGTAACTCCCGTTCGTAACTGCGACTGGTATGTCCTCTCTCTTCCATAGCCTTCCTGCCTTGGTGTTGTGTCGTTAACCGAATCGTCCCGTGATATAGTCCTCTGTCTGCTTCTTATCCGGCCGTGTAAACAGCTTTTCCGTCCGATTAAACTCGATGAGTTCGCCGAGATAGAAGAATCCCGTATAGTCGGAGATCCGCGCTGCCTGCTGCATGTTGTGGGTTACGATGATAATGGTATAGTCTCGTTTCAGTTCCTCTATCAGTTCTTCTATCTTCGCCGTCGAGATCGGATCGAGTGCTGATGTCGGCTCATCCATCAGCAGTACCTCCGGCCGCATGGCGAGGGCCCGCGCGATACAGAGCCTCTGCTGTTGTCCGCCCGAGAGCATCATGGCCGATTGCCCCAGGATATCTTTCACCTCATCCCACAGGGATGCCTGAACGAGGCTCTGCTCTGCCAATGCTTCCAGATCGGTCGCACGCCCGACGCCGTTAAGTTTCGGACCGTATGTAATATTATTAAAAATCGACTTTGGGAAAGGATTCGGTTTTTGAAATACCATCCCGATGCGCCGCCTGATATCGACGGGGTCTACCGTAGGATCGTAAATATTTTTCCCTTCGAAGATGACCTCTCCCTCGACTCTTGTTCCGTCGATGAGATCGTTCATTCTGTTGAGTAGTCGGAGGAGTGTCGACTTACCGCAGCCTGAGGGTCCAATAAGGGCCGTCACCTTATTCTTCTCAAAATCCATCGTAACATCGGTAAGGGCCTGAAAGCTACCGTAAAAAAAATCTACTTTTTTTGTCTGTATCACGTAAGTATTTCCAGACACTGCTACCACCTTTTCTTTTTTCGAATATAGCTTCTAATGACGATTGCAATCAAGTCAATTCCCAAGACGAGGGCAACCAACACCAAAATAGTCCCGTATTGAAGATGCCGCGTCTCTTCGATGTGGGTGCCTGCCGTTGCCAGGACGTACACGTGGTACGGAAGGGCCATCACCTCGTCAAAGATCGAGGTCGGCAGCTTGGCCGTAAAGAATGCCGCCGCCGTAAACATGATTGGCGCCGTCTCGCCTGCCGCCCGGCCGATACCGAGAATTGAACCGGTCAAGATGCCCGGCAGGGCATTCGGCAACACGATCCGCAAGATGGTCTGCCATTTGGAAACACCGAGTCCCAGTGACGCCTCTCTGAAGGTCTGAGGAACGGCCTTGAGTGCCTCCTCCGAGGCCCCGATTATTGTCGGCAGAATCAGAAAGCCGAGCGTCAGCGCGCCGGAGAGGATACAGGAACCGAAATGCAGGAAGACGACAAAGAGCCCCAGGCCGAAAAGGCCGAAGACAATGGAGGGGACGCCGGCGAGGCAGTTCACCCCGATGCGGATGATTCGTACGGTAGCCCCCTGTTTTGCATATTCACTGAGGTATATGGCCGACGCCACGCCGAGGGGCAGGGCGATGATGATGGCCCCGGCGGTCAGATAAAAGGTCCCCAGTAGTGCCGGCATGATGCCGCCCTTCGTCATCGAATCCCGGGGGGGCTGGGTGAGAAACTCCCAGTTGATCGCACCGATGCCGTTGACAAAGAGATACACGAGAAACAGGGCAATTGATGCAGCCAGGAAAATTGCAGAAACCCTTATGGTCAGGAAGAATACCTTCTGTTTGAAATAGCGCCATCTCATAGCGTCGCTGACCCTACCTCTTTGAATTTATGGGATATGTAATCGGCAAACAGATTGAACGCGAGGGTTAAAATGAAGAGGACGATTCCCGTGGCAAACAGAGCATAATAATGGTCGCTCCTGAAGGGAGCCTCGCCCATTTCTGCCGCAATACTCGCCGGCATCGGCCGTACGGAATCGAAGATACTTTCCGGCACCGCCGCCGCACCGCCGGCGACCATCAGGACAACCATGGTCTCGCCGATGGCCCGGGCCATCCCTAAAATGACAGCGGTGGAAATTCCGGACAGTGCTGCAGGAACGATAACCTTTGCTATCGTCTCGAACCGGGTGGCACCCAGGGCATAGGACGCCTCTTTAAACTCCTGGGGCACCGCATACAGGGCATCCTCCGATATGCTCGAGATAGTGGGCACCGCCATGAACGCCAGCACGATGGACGCATTGACGATATTCAACCCCGTGGGCAGATCAAACGTCTCTTGAAGCCACGGTGCCAGGACGGCCATGCCGAAAAATCCGAGGACGACCGAGGGGAGCCCGGCGAGCAGTTCGATGACCGGCTTGAATATTTCTTTGATCAGGGGAGGCGCAACTTCCGCAATGTAAATTGCCGAGAGCACACCCAGGGGAATCGCGATAATCGATGCAAAAAACGTTACGGCAAAAGACCCGACGATGAGCGGCCATATCCCAAAGGAGGGCGGTTCATACGTGGGATACCACTCGAGACCGAAGAGGAAATGCCCGAGGGAGATCACCTTGAATATGGGAAGACCTTCCATGAAGAGAAATACAACAATCAGACCGAGCACAAAAATCGATACCAAGGCGATAAACAAAAACATATTCTGAATGATGATTTCTTTCAGTTTTCGCGACATACTGAAACTTCCCGGGAACATCGAAAAAAGGGGCTAAGGCACGGTGCACCTTAGCCCCTGCCGTTGTGCTTAGAAAAGCGGGATATATCCTTCTGTTACGACAATTTTCTGTCCGTCCTTGCTCAAGACGAAATTGATAAAATTGGAAACCGTCCCCTTCGGCCATCCATTGGTGAACATGAACAGCGGCCGCGCAATCGGATACTCACCGGAGAGAGCCGAGGCAACCGTTGCCTCGATGCCATTAACTTTCAGAGCTTTCACCCCTTTGGTCATATAGCCGAGGCCGATGTAGCCAACAGCATACTTGTTTTTCGAAACCGTCTGGACCACTGCGCCATTTGATGCCTGAAGCTGCGCTCGCGGGGTCACCTTCGCCTTGTGGAGTACTTTTTCGTACCATACTTCATATGTTCCCGAACTGGTATCCCGTGACACCACGGCAATCTTTTTGTCCATACCGCCGACTTCTTTCCAGTTGGTGATCTTTCCCTGATAGATAAGACTCATCTGTTCGATGGTAAGATCACTCACTGTGTTGGCCGGATGGACGACAGGAACAATAGCGTCGATCGCGACACGATGGGGAACAGGGAACACACCCTTTTCCTGAGCCATTTTGATTTCTTTATCCTTGATGAACCGGGATGCATTGGCAATATCAGTCGATTTGTCGACGAGTGCTTTTATGCCGTTGCCCGAACCGCCGCCGGAAAGCGAAATGTTGACATCGGGGTTCGCCTTCATGTACGCCTCCGCCGTAGCCTGTGCAACAGGAAGCACCGTTGTTGATCCCTTCACGACGATGGTCTCCCCCGCAACGGCGGCACCAGCGCCAATGAAAGCGATACACATAATACTGACCACTACTATTCTCATCAACTTACTCATTGTTCAATCCTCCTCACGATTTAATTGATGGTTTTTTTCATTCTTCTTGTGAGGTAAGATACGTCATCAATGTTACAATACGATGACATCCGCATTACACTTTCGTGAAAATTTAAACGTACCAGTAAGTCATGTTTGCCATACAAATATTGCAGATATGTTACAATCATGTTACGGTTCTGTTACACTTTTGCGAACTCATTACGGATGCAAATCGTATCATACTGAAATAAAGTGGAATATTAACATATTACAGAGTTGCGACACGAGAAATGAACCGTCGGTTATTCTGTTCTCTGAATGATGAAGACGACAGTCACTGTGAATCAGAGAGAGCAGGATCAGATAATCTAACAATGTAATAATTTATAGCAAAATATCGACTCTCATTCAACGGCCGAATTCAGCGCTTTATCCCGAAACATCGTGCAGTAGAAACAGGCATGTCCGGTGAGGAACGTCCCACGGTTATCTCGGCGGTTACAGAGGTATCTTCCTGTAGTTTCCGACCGGATCGGGTCGGGTCGCTATAGAGGACAAACACGTGGAATCATACATATGGACAGTTCCACATAGATGCAGATCGTGTGATACCGGATTTTCGGCGGAGCAATTCTACCTCCTCGAAGGTACCCTGAACACCACAATAATGAGGACTTTCCAAATATTCGCCCCACTGGCTCTACCCCCGGGTGCTCCGATGTACGGTTACGAACAGACATTACCCTCGTGGGCCTGGTTTACGATTCTCACATTCGCACTCTTGATGATGGCGTAGACGGTATCGCCGGGGGCGATGTCGAGCTGGTGCAGGGCATTGTTTGTGACGAGGACGGTGAGTTCTGTTTCATTGGCACGGAGGCTGAGAAAACAGGCCCGTCCCTCGGGGACAACCCGGTGGAGGGTCGTTTCGATGATGTTCTGTGCCGAGATGCCGGCGGGGTGTTCCGTCGACACGATAATATCTTCCGGCCGGATGGCGACGAGCACCTCGTTCCCCCTGTCGGCAGCGTCGATGGACGCAACGCAGAAATCGCCGAGGTCGACCGTGCAGTGGCCGTTGTCGTTTGCCACCACCCTGCCGTCAAGGAGCGACGCGCCGACGAAATCGGCGATAAACCGCGTTTTCGGGCGGCGGAAGATATCCTCCATCGGACCGAACTGCAACATGACGCCGTCCCTGAAAATGGCCAGCTTATTTGCCAGGGCCCAAGCATCATTGAGGTCGTGGGAAATGTGGATGACGGTGATCTTCCGTCGCTTGAGGACATCGAGGAGGAGGCGTCGGGTCTCCCGTCTCGTCCGGGGATCAAGTGCAGAAAAGGGCTCATCCATGAGGAGCAGCTTCGGTTCGACGATGAGCGCCCGCGCCAGTGCCACGCGCTGCTGTTCGCCCCCGGAGAGCGTGTCGGGCTTGCGGTGGAGAAGATGATCGATCTTGAGCGCCCCGGCGATATCCCGCACCTTGTCGTCAATGCCTCTCTTCATCCGCTTCTTCAGGCCGTAGGCGATATTTTCAGCGACGGTGAAGTGAGGAATGAGGGCGTAGTCCTGATAGACGATGCCGATATTGCGCCGCTCCGGCAGTTCATGAGTAATTTCTGCACCTTCCAGCCATATCCGTCCCTGTTGCGGGTTCCAAAACCCAACGATGCTTTCGAGGAGAATCGTCTTGCCGGCACCGGTAGGACCGATGATCATCAGGTAATCACCCTGGTTGAGGCCGAATGAGACGCCCTTGAGGTGAAATTCGCCAAGGTCTATGTGCAGGTCCTCCACCCCGAGAAAATTCATAAGCCCACCTCCGTTTTTTCAAAAATGAAAATGGCAATGAACGACACTACCATCAGTACGATACCGCTGGTGAGCGCCATGCCCATGTTGCCGTACGAAATATTGAGGTACAGCGTGATGGGGAGAATCTCCGTCTTCATGAATGATCCACCCGCCAGGATCAGAACCGTGCCGAATGTGCCGATACACCGTGCGAAAGAGATTACGGTAGAGGCAAGGATGCCGTTCTTTGCCAAGGGAAGAGATATGTTCTTGAATGTCTCAGCCATTGAATAGCCGAGGGACCGTGAGACAAACTCGATCCGTGGATTAATGTAGTCAAACGTGGACTTCATGATCCGTATCGCATAAGGCAGGGCGGTAAAAAACTGCGCCGCCACGATCCCTTTCTTGGTGAAGACAAAGGTAAGCCCCAGTGCACTCAACAGCTTGCCCACAGGCGTATTGCCGAACAGCAGCAGAAGGCAGAGACCGAGGACCAGTTCGGGAAAGGCGATGGGCATATCGATGATCGTCTTGACAAAACCCTTACCCCAGAAGTGAAACCGTGACAGGGCGTACCCGATGGGCAGGGCAAAGAACATCACCAGGATCGTCGAAATAAGCCCCGTGCCGAGGGAGAGCTTGAGAGAATAACGCATCTCGGCATTCCAGATATTCTGCCGGATATCCTCGAGGGTCGGCACAACGAAGAGCGAACCGATGGCGAGAACAAGAAGCAGTGTGATGAAAAACGTCACGGCGGTCAGACTGATTTTGAATAGATTCACTTTTTGCAAGGTTCAAATCCCCATTTCGTCCAGATGCTGAGCCCTTCGTCTGAGGCGATGTACTCGTTGAATTTGTACGCAAGATCTTTATGCGTCGCTTTCGTGCAGACGGCTGTGGGAATAGTTTTGATAATATTGTACTGCTTTTCAATGGGAACCACCTCCAGTTTTCCCTTCCCTTCGGCCCACGTGACCAGATCGCCCCAGATAATCGCGGCGTCTACCTGCTTCAGGGCAACGTAGATAAGCAACTGATTGACCGTCGGGGCGTAGACGGTAATGTTTTTTGTTGCCTGTTCCCAGACTCCCGCTTTTTTCAGCATTTTCCGCGCAACGCGGCCGATGGCTGGTGCCTTGGGATCGCCGATGGCAACACGGACACCGGAGCGCACCAGGTCCATAAATCCCTTCACGTTGGCCGGGTTGTCTTTCGGGACAGCGATGAGGGGAACATGGAGTACGAGCTTCGTAACCGTATCCCCGATGACCCACCCATTTTTCACGGCGTCTTCCGTGTATTTTTCGGCCCCAGGGATCAGTACGTCACAGGGCTGGCCCGCAGCGACGGCGGCAAAAATCTCACCCGAACTTCCATAGTGTACATCAACGGTAACATTGTAAGTCTTCGCAAAATTGGCTCGCATCTCTTCCATGGGCTTGATGAGCCCTGCCCCGCTAAAGATCATGAGATCACCGGCAATTCCCACCGATGCCCCTGATAGGAATACCACAGCAACCGCCACAATAAGCAATCGTTTCATCATGTGCCTCCCTCATAGCTTTTTCTAGCCGGCACTCAACCTCGCATAAAACGCCATATATGTCAATATTTGTAATAAAAGAATGTTATGACACATTAATAGTACATATATGAAATAATAAGTTAAATACGGTTAGTATAACCCTTTGGCAGAACCGCGGCAGATTCACAAAATCGTTGAGGAATAGATACGCAGTCTTAAGACGGCTCATTGCTACGCAGGCAATCGCCGTTGTGGGGCGAGCTGCGCGCGGCACAGTATCGCGTCATTGGGCCTGTGTCCAGGTCCGGCGATAACCGGATTGCCACGGCCAGCGGCTATATTCTCAGATACGCGGCATGTCCGATGCCTCCTCCCCAAGGGAGACGTCATGTAGGTGATGATACAGACATCCTCGACAGCTAGTGCTGCCAGCGGTGGCCCAATCGAGCCCCGGGGGCGGGGTGAAAGTGTCATGGAATCATGGGCGTACGTCACTATTTCCCAAGGTAACGTCTTGCGCGAGGAGGAAAAAAATTGGTAACAGATAGGGAACCTTCCCGGTCGTCAGAGAAACACGAATGTCAGCGCCGGGACATAGCTCATCAACAGCAGCACAAAAAGGGCAATCAGATAAAATGGCAACAGCTCAGCCACAACTCGTCCAATTGACGTTTGGGCAATCGTTGCCGAAATAAACAGCGTCGTTCCCACCGGAGGGGTATAGATACCGATGGCGAGATTGATCACCATCATAATACCAAGTTGCACTGTATCGAGTCCGATAGCATGGGCGATACTGACGAAAAGGGGCCCAAGCAGCAATATGGCCGCTGGCAGATCGAGAAACGTCCCCACCAGTATCATGACGACGTTCATGGCCATGATAACGAGCCATTTTTCTTCGAGGGTCGTCAGCAACCAGTTGGAAAGTAAAAGAGGTATCCTTTCCAGGGTCAGCACCCATTGGACAAGACTGGAACCCATGATAACCAGCATGACGGCTCCCGTCATGACACCCGTCGATACCATGCACTTGAAAATATGGGCCCAGGTAAGATCACGGTAAATTAGCTTACTTACCACAAGGGCATACGCAACGGCCAGCACGCTGACTTCAGTGGGCGTGGCAATTCCGAATCGAAGCGTTCCCACCACAAAAACGGGCATGATAAGTGCCGGGATGGCATATAAAATGCCCCGCTTGAATTCCCTGAAGCCACCCTCCAGTGGTACGAGAGGAAATTTTCTCAACCGGCCAGACAAATTGCAGACCAGCAACAACCCCACGGCCAGAAGGAGCCTCGGGATAATGCCTGCGATAAAGAGATCGACGATTGACGTGTTGCCCACCAAACCAAAGAGAATGAGCGGTATGGAAGGGGGGATAAGAACCGAAATCGTCGACGAAGACGCATTGACGGCTGCCGCAAACCCGGCAGGATATCCTTCGCGCACCGTCATCGGTATGATTGCGTTACCAAGGGCTGAGGCATCGGCAACGGCGGAACCCGAGACACCCCCGAACATGACGGACCCGATGACACTCACCTTGCCGAGCCCCCCATGCAACCTCCCGACCACAAGCTTAGCGAAACTCACAAGATAATCACCAAATTTTCCCGACATCATGAGATTTCCCGCAAGTATGAAAAACGGAATTGCCAACATAGGAAAGCTCTGAGTCGGTGTATAGAGGCGTTGTACCGAAATGGCGAACGGAACGCGATCAAAGATGAGGATTGCCCCGCCCGTTGCAATGAGAAGGGCGTGCGCCACCGGAACGGCCAGTATTAGGAGAATTGGAAACAGTGCTGCAAGAATAGTAGTCATTTATTAGTCTTGAAATTTCGTCTTTAATTCATTCTCCGCGGGTGCAAACAATACCTGGTATATTGTCGTCGCTGCGGTAACTGCCATCATAAGATATCCGTAGACCAGACTGGAGTACCCCCATGCCTCAGATATGCCGGTAACAGCCAGATAACTCTCTCGTGAGGCGTCAATCATCGGGAACCCTGCCCATGCTACGAGAAAACAGAAAATCATGATAACAACATTTGCCAGAACAAGTACCCATTTTCTGACACTTCGCGGTATTGTGTTGATAAGAAGTTCGACCGCAATGTGGCGACCCGCCTGGGCTGCCATGACAGCACCGGCAATGACCATCCACGGAAAAAGAATCGACGGGATTTCATAGGCCCACATGATGCCCCGGTTGAAACCGTACCGCAGAATAACATTGACCAGAATTGCCAGAAATAGGGACGACAGTGTCCCGACGACGATGATGGTTGCACTCCATACGATCAGACGGTCAACAAACTCAATTATCGTGGGTATGGGGCCTCCCGGCCCCATACCACCTAATCGGGTCACTTCTTTTATTTCAGGAAGTAACGACTTTCGCGTCATTTCACTTTATTCTCTGGCCGCCGCCGCCGCCGCTTTTCCGATACCGCGAGGCGATGCCGCGCCGGTGATGACACACACCTTGTTTTCTAACAGCATAACGATAAACCTTCCCTTAAAGTTATTGGTTTTTTTAAAAAAAGACTACACCGGCCTGCAGAACGAACACTCCCTTGAGAACATGCGTCGATTTTATAACAGAAGAAGAATCGTGAAAGGGTTTGCAGTCCGTATGGATTCTCCGTATGGAGAGAACGACTTTTTATTGCATATTGTATTCAATTACAATAAAAAACTCTATTTTCTTTTGTCAAGCTAAATGTTGTTCACGATGGAGAAAGTAGTATCGTTCACCACTGCCTGTACCTGAACCTTGCTATTTTATTACGAACCTCCCGGATTCCCTCACCTGAGGATCTGCGACCAACCGGCAAGCGGGTTGCTGTCCCCACAGCGGCACCCGGACCACAGGGACGAGCATCGAAACAGTAAATGGGAACGCATCTGTATGATAGTCTACGCCATCGTGCATGGCAAAGAAAGAGAAAAAAACACTGCGTGGATTATCACGCGGAGTATTTTGCTAAATGAGAACCGCTGAAAGCAGTGGGTGGTACTCTGGTCCCCTAGGAGAAATGAGCACAAAAACTAGGAACGCATTCAGCTTTTCCATAAATATATTGATCAGATGACATCACAGAATGGATGCAACTTCAGCCCCATGCTTTGTAAGGGCTCACACACCTCTCGGGACTTCTAAAGCTGGTTTTAATAAATCTTTTTCTTTCATAACTCTAACCTCTTCATCTGCACTCTTCGGTCCGGTCCCGTCAAGAGAAGCTCGCAATTACCAGTACTACTTATTATAAATCTGACGATCAACAATGTACGCACTTTGTGGACACTTTTGACACAAAAACGGGGTTACGAATTCTTCGTAACCCCTTGAATTTACTGGCTCCCCGGCGCGGACTCGAACCACGGACCCACTGGTTAACAGCCAGTTGCTCTACCTGCTGAGCTACCGAGGAATAACTATATTGTCTATCAACCTTCCCGGATCGTCTGGCTCATCCCGACCTCGTCGGGATTCTCCCTGCTGAACTACGGGAAAATTTGAACAAAGAGCGCTTCTAACAAAATCTTTACGAATTCGCAAGTGATTTTTTTACCTGCAGCTTACACAGGTGGTCAGCTTGCTGAAGGGAACACCTGTTGTCTTGCTGATATAGCGCAGCTGGTCCTCGGGTGCAAAGAACCGTCCGCAGACCTCGCAGGGTACCATCTTGAATACTTTATTCCAGATAATTCTCTTGTCACCTTCCGACTCCATCTGGACAAACCCGGTCGGGCACACATAGGCACAGGAACCGCAGCCGATACAGGCATTGGGATTGAACTCGATTCGAGGTTCATCGATATCGCGGCCAAGGCCTCTATCCTGAAACGTAAGGGCGCTCACCCCGACGATCTCCCGACAGGTCCTGACACATAACCCACAGAGGATACAGTCGTTTTCCTCACCTTTTTCGGTGAATACCTCCACCCCAAGTTTTTCGGCCAGTTCCCTGACTGTCTCAGTTTCGGGGTATCGATAGTAGAGCAATTCCGCCGCCATTTTCCTGCTCTCCCTGACCCGGTCCGTCGTCGTCTTCACTTCCATACCCGCTTCAACAGGGGTATTGCAAGCGGTGGTGATCTGCCATTTGCCATTTGTCTTGACTTCAACGGCACACAAACGGCAGGCGCCAAACGGACTGAGTTCTTCGTGATGACACAGTGTTGGGATATCCAGGTTGAGCTCCCGGGCATTCTCCAGTATTGTCGAACCTTCCTTTGCTTTCACCTTTCGCCCGTCTATTACAATACTAACCATTGCATTCCCCTTACATAGAATATTTCAATATGACACAATTATTTTGCTTTTTCCCACACGACTACCCGATAACATCTGAGACAGCGCCCGGCTTCCAGCATCGCCTCGTCAGCGCTAAATCCGCCTTCCACTTCGGAGAAGTTGTTCATCCTCTGCTTCTCATCGAGAAGTTTCACGCACCTCGCGTCTCGCTTCGCATTGAAGGCCTCCTGGCGTTGTTTCGCAAGATCCACGCCATCGAACGACAGTCCACCGTCAAGACGAGGGGTTCCGGAAAGATATGCATTGATGCTCCTGGCCACCTTATTCCCTGCATCCAAGGCCTCGATCAGGGTCGCCGGACCGGTCACACAATCACCACCGGCGAACACTCCTTCCATATTTGTCATGTACGTCACAGGATCGATCTTTACCGTTCCCCACGGCGTCACGTTGAGCTTCTTTTTACCCTTCACGATCGGCAATTCAGGGCTCTGTCCGATGGCGCATATAACCATATCGGCATCAATGGTATGATCAGAACCCGTCACCGGAACCGGTCGTTTTCGGCCGCTCTCATCGGGTTTACCGAGTTTCATCGTGACGCAGCCGAGACATTCGAACTGTCCCTCACTCACCACAATCTCCATAGGAGCGGTCAGGTAACGGATTTTTACCCCTTCTGCCTCCGCTCCTTCGATTTCTTCATCTCTCGCGGGCATCTCGGTACGTGAGCGTCGGTAGACAATCTCTACATCCTTGAACCCGAGCCTCACACAACTCCGGGCGCAGTCAAGGGCAACATTACCGCCACCGATGATGATGACGCGTTCCTGCGGTGCTACTTTCTTACCAAGATTCAGCTCTCTCAGGAACTCCACACCGTCGACGAATCCTACGCAGCCCTCTTCTTCCCCTTCGACCCCCATGGGATTTCCTTTGTGTGCACCGACGGCGACGAAGATGGCGCTGTAGCCCTGTTTTTTCAACTTGTCTACATTGAGGGTGTCCACTTTCGTGTTCAGTCGGATATCAACACCCATTCGTTTGATCAGGTCAATTTCGTGAGTGAGAATGTCACCGGGAAGGCGATAGTCCGGTATTCCCACTGTCGCCATACCACCGGCCTGCGGCAGCGATTCGAAGATTGTTACCCCATATCCCATTGTACGGAGATTGGAGGCGGCAGCGAGTCCCGCAGGTCCCGATCCGATAATGGCAATTTTTGCGTCCTTTTCGACGGACGGCACAGGCAGTGAACTACCTCCGCTTTGAAGATCGTAATCGGCAGCGGCTCGTTTCAGCAGTCTGATGGCGAGGGGTTCATCAATAGCGTTTCGTATACAGGCCTCTTCGCAGGGATGGGTACAGACACGACCGACCACACCGGGCAGGATGCAGTCTGCCCGAATCACATCAAGAGAATCGGCAAACTTATTGTTTCTGATCAGTTCGATATACCCGGGAATGTCCAGACTGGCCGGGCAGGCTTCCGTACATGGCGCCGTCACGGCAGTTGAATAGGCCTTCCCGTTGAGCTTTCTGTCACCCTTAATCAGGTCGAGAAAATCGGCACGGTAATGCTTCAGGACATCTAGGACGGGAATGAGGACCGACTGTCCGTACCCGCACTTGCTGGTGGCCGACACATGCGCGACCACATTCTCTAGTTCGGCAAGATCTTCCCTGCTGCCGAATCCTTCGGCCATGTCTTCGAATATGTCGAGGATTTTGTCGATGCCTATCATACAGACGGAACATTCACCGCATGAAAGCTTTCGTGCTTCCTCCAGGTAGTTTTTCGTCAACGACAGGACATCCGCAGCCGGGTCCATGACCACAAGGCCTGACCACCCCATGAGGGCAGCGATTTTTTCTTTGCCTACAGGCTTTGGAACCGTGACCTTCACCGCCTTGGCCGTCTTACCCTTCCTGTTATCTACGACCTTCCCATTCCAACTGCTAAATGCAATTCTATCCATTCTCACGTCACCCTATTCTTTTTTGTGTTCGAAGTGGGATCTATTCAAACAATCCCCAATCATATTTTAGATCTGACCAGGCATGCAATCCATTCACTTTATCCAACAACTTATTATATTCCTGGTATATCCTCTCCTGAATCATCTCTATCTGATCCGGCGTGAGATGACGGAATCGGCCTTGAGGCTTCAGATAATCTTCGATGGGTCGCAACTCATCCACTTCAACAGTCATCCGGTATTTGCCGTCCTCGACCTCATACAGGGGGAACATGCCGGTTTCGACAACCAGACGACCCAGTTTAATTGTGATCTCAGAGGCGCTCCTCCAGCCCGTGGGACAGACCGTGTGGCAATGAATGTATGCAGGGCCCTTGACTTTCATGGCCTTCTTGACCTTATTCATGAAATCTAGAGGGTAGCTTGGACTTGCCGTGGCCACGTAGGGCACGCCATGGGCTACCATGATTTCCGTGACATTCTTCTTCCACGTCTGCTGTCCCATACTGACTTTGCCGGAGGGAGACGTTGTCGTCGCGGCACCCATGGGCGTTCCGCTGGAGCGCTGGATCCCTGTATTCATGTACGCCTCATTGTCGAGACACACAAAGAGCATATCATGGCCTCGTTCCATGGCGCCCGACAGGGCCTGGAGCCCGATGTCCATGGTGCCGCCATCTCCGGCTACGGCAACCGTCTTTATGTCCCGATCGGGGATTTTCTTCTTTCGCCTCAGGGCTTTGAGCCCGGCTTCAACACCGGAGCCCAACGAGGCGGCATTCTCAAATGCCACATGAATCCAGGGCACCTCCCACGCCGTATAGGGATACATACTCGAGATGATTTCCATGCATCCCGTGGCATTGGCAATGACAACATCCGGCCCTAATGCTTTACACATCAGACGAAGCGCCAGAACTTCTCCGCACCCCTGACAGGCTCGGTGTCCGGGAGACACATATTCTTTTTTATCAACCAGCCTCGGGGCATATAAATCAAAATTTTCTATAATATTCATTATCCCCTCACTCCATAGAATTCATAGTCTTTGACAGTTCTCTTTTCCCCGGCTTGTGCGGCTTCTTCTACGATTGTCACGAAATCCGTTACCGCAACATCCCGTCCGCCGAGACCGATAATATAACTGTAAATCGCAGGGCGCTCGTTCTCATCATAGAGCGCAGACCTGACCTCGGTAGAGACAGGACCTCCCGGCCCCCCAAAAGACACCGCACGATCCGTCACTATCAGGGTCTTGGCCTTCCGTACCGCTGCTTTGAACTCTTCAAAGGGGAAAGGCCTCCAGAGGCGCAGCTTAATCAGGCCGACGGATACGCCTTTTTCGCGTAACTCGTCGACTGCAATCTCGGCCGTTTCACCCATGGAACCCATCGTCATGAGCAGTATATCGGCATCATCCGCCCGATATGTCTCAACAGGCCGATACCGACGCCCGAACAGTTTCTCCCATTCATCCCATATTTTCAAAATTGTCTTCTTTGAACTTTTCAGCGCCTCATCCTTTGCTTTCATCGCCTCGGGAAAGATATCTGACATGGCAAACGTTCCCATAGAGACTGGCTTATCGGGATGAAGCGTTGCATATGGTTTTCTCGGCGGTAGAAACTTATTGACAAGTTTCTGATCGGGAAATTCGATCGGTTCCACCATGTGGGTCAACTGAAAGCCATCAATGTTGACGCAGCAGGGAAGCATTATATCCGGGTGCTCCGCGATCTTGAAAGACTGAATTGTCAAGTCTACCGCTTCTTGTCCGTTTTCCACAAAGAGTGCAATCCAGCCACAGTCTCTCTGGGGCATAATATCGGAGTGGTCATTCAATATGTTCAGAGGTCCCGATACCGCACGATTCGCGATACCCATCGCAACGGGAAGCCTCATTGCAGATACGATGGGCAATATCTCATGCATATACATGAGTCCCTGGGAGCTTGTCGCCGTATAGGCCCGTGCGCCCGTTGCCGACGCACCCGCCACGGCACTGATCGACGAATGTTCCGATTCAACCGTAATAAACTCAGCATCGATTCTGCCGTCTGCAACAAGTTCGGAAAGATGCTCCGCCATATGTGATTGAGGAGTAATCGGGTACACGGCCGCCACATCAATATTACACAATCCCACAGCTTCGGCTGCAGCGATTGCTACTTCCATACCAACACGTTTTGCCATTGTTATCCCTCCTCAACCATCATTATGGCACCGGGCCAACATTCATGGGAACAGATTCCGCACCCCTTGCAGTAATTTAGATCTGCCCTGAAAAATCCGTCTTCACCCTGCGTGATACATCCTTCGGGACAGAAAATGTAACAGATACCACATTTGATACACTTCGAATCGTCCCACTCAGGGCGCTGCGCTTTCCAGCTTCCTGTGTGGTATTCTCGTGCATTCGCCGGTGCAAAAACTATACAACCGGGGCTCATTTCGTGCCACGCTTCAGGCCATTTTCTCTTTTTCATAGAAAAACCTCGAAATAAATTATGCTGCTGTTGATATCGTCATCTCATCGTATGCCCGTTTCAGGGCTTTCATATTCCTCGGAGCCATCCTCCCGAACCGCTCCTTCAGCGGAGCTTCCAATGACTTCAGTTTCACGGGATTCACTGCCTTGACTACCGCACCCAACATTGTGGTGTTGGTAATCGGCACGCCCAGCTCTTTCCGTGCAATACGAGTCGCGTCAACCGTCGCAATGGCCCCCTTGAAGCCGGTGTCTTCCCTCAACTGCTCGGGAGATTTCGCCGTATTGACAACCAGCGTACCGTCTGCTTTGAGGCCCTCTGTTACATTCACCAGTGCGACCAGACTGGGATCGAGCACCACAACGACATCCGGCTCGTAAACACCGGACCGCACCTTTATCTGTTTGTTGTCAACCCGCGTAAAGGCTGCTACCGGGGCTCCTCTCCTTTCAGGACCGAAACTGGGGAAACCCTGGGCATACTTACCTTCCTCAATAGCAGCCAGCGCCAGCATTTCAACCGATGTAACCGCTCCCTGACCGCCTCTTCCATGCCACCGTATTTCAATCATCAGGCATTTCTCCCTTTATAATTTATTCGCACCACCACATACCCATGAAACCACATTGTTAATATATTTACTTTACACTGTCAATATGTTAAATGAAAAATATTTATAGACGATATATTTTTATAGCCCTTTCATAGAGATCGTTCCCCTCCATATCATTGACAACGACAAGGGGAAACTCCGCAATCTCTAATCGCATGACCGCCTCAGGTCCGAGCTCATCATAGGCGACCACTTCCGCTCTCTTGACACACTGCGACAGCAACGCCGCAACACCTCCCATGGTCCCAAAGTACACGGCCTTATGCCGCTTTATGGCCTCTCGTACTTCGGATGATCGTTTTCCTTTACCAATCATTCCTTTCATCCCCAGCTCCAGAAGACGCGGCGTGAACTGATCCATGCGACTGCTCGTGGTTGGGCCGATAGAACCGATCACCCGACCCGGCATTGCGGGCGTCGGCCCGGCATAGAACATCGTCTCCCCCCGGAGATCAATCGGCAGCTTCTCCCCCCGTACAGAAGCCTCGAATAATTTTCGGTGGGCAACATCCCTGCCGGTGAAGACATGGCCGCTCAGGAGAACCACATCTCCTGTGCGAAGGTTCTCACAGGTATCGTCGGTAAGGGGTGTCTCGATTCGTTTTGTTTTGTTCATAACCGTCCTTCAGTCTACTGCCGACAGGTTCACCTAAATGATCGTCTCTTTATGACGGGCGGCGTGGCACTGAATATTGACCGCCACGGGCAGACTGGCAATATGGCAGGGCATCATTTCCACGTGAACGGCAAGTGCCGTTATCCTTCCCCCGTATCCTTGGGGACCAATACCCAGCCTGTTGATTTCTTCAAGGGTTTCTTGCTCCAGTTTCGACAGACGTGCATCTTTTTGATTGCGTTCACCAACCGTTCTCAGCAGCGCCTTCTTCGCCAGAATCATCGACTCGTCAATTGAACCGCCAATACCGACACCGACAATTACCGGCGGACAGGGATTGGGGCCAGCCTTTGCCACCGCGGCGACAACATGTTTTTTTATGCCGTCGATTCCTGCGGCGGGGAGGAGCATGGCGCTCGTGCTCATATTTTCGCTACCCCCGCCTTTCGGCATGGCAACGATCCTGATTCTATCCCCTTCAACAATCTCTGTGTGAATGATTGCCGGTGTGTTGTCACCGGTATTATTTCTTGAGAGAGGGTCACAGACCGATTTTCTTAAAAATCCTTCACCATATGCCTCCCGAACCCCCTCTTCGATCGCCTCGGCAAAATTCCCCCCTACGACATGAATATCTTGCCCCATTTCAACAAACACGAGCGCCAGGCCGGTATCCTGGCAGAGAGGGGCAGAGAACTCTCGGGCAATGGCTGCATTTTCTCGTATCTTCTCGAGAGAATATCGTCCCAGGTCAGACTCTTCTCGAACGATTGCCTCGTCGATTGCTCTGAACACATCTTCTTCCAGCACCGTATTCGCTTCCAGAAATAACTGCTTTACCGTCGCAGCAATCGTCTTGCAGGAGATTTCACGTACTGATGCCATATGGTTGCCTACATTCCGCGGCGAAACTCGATGGCCTTTGCCATGGTCATCTTGTCCGTATATTTGAGATCACCACCCACGGGGACGCCGAGAGCGATTCTCGTCACTGTCACTTCTCTATCCTTGAGAAGTTTCGCAATCAAAATCGCCGTGGATTCCCCTTGAACACTCGGATTGGTTGCCAGTATCACTTCGCCTACGTGGTGAGTCGAAATCCTCTCCAGAAACTGCGGGAGTCTCAAGGTCTCCGGACCGATACCATCAATCGGGGAGAGCAGCCCATGCAAGACATGATATGTTCCCCTGAAACTACCACTTTCTTCGACGACCACAAGAGAATCGGGATCGGACACGACACAGATGATTCCCCGGTCCCGTGACGAATCGCTGCAGATCTCACACAGATCGCCATCGGTCAGGTTGAAACACTGTGGGCACAAACGAATTTTCTGTTTTACCTCGATAATACTATCGGCCAGTTTCCGCGCTTCTTCGGCAGGTGTGGTCAGTATGTAGAGTGCCAGGCGAGTCGCCGTCTTTTCTCCCACTCCGGGAAATTTGTTTAGTTCCGCTATGAGACGTCTGATTGGAGGCGCATATCCTGTCATAACAAACAACCCCTACGTAAGCCCCGGTATATTCATATTGAGACCGCCGGTAATCTTTGACATTTCATCCGCTGACATCTCCTGAGCCAGCCGAATTGCCTCGCTGACCGCGGCAACGATCAGATCCTGAAGCATATCTATATCGTCGGGGTCGACTACTTCTCTCTCAATTTTCAGTGACACCAGTTCAAATTTTCCGTTGACGACAGCGGTCACCATACCCCCGCCGGCCGTTGCCTCCACTGTCTTGGCGGCCAGCTCGTTTTGAACCCGCATCATCTGTTCCTGCATTTTCTGGGCCTGCTTCATCAATTTCTGAAAATTGGCCACGTTCTTACCTCCTCGTTCTCTCTATAGAATCACTGGTTACTCATCTTTGGTCGAAATAACGTCACAGAGCTCGGCACCTTCAAACACATCCAACACCTTCTGAACCAGTGGATGATTTAATGCCTCATTTTTGATATCGTTCACCTTTCTCCCGTTGTCGGCATTTCGTTGGTATCCTTCCACCTTACCTTCAGGGTCCTGCTTAAGAACTTCGATCTCGACGGTGATCGCCTCTTCGCGGAAAAACTCTCGTGCTATCGCACCGAGGCGATCCATTTGAGACTTTTCCGTGATATCGTCAAGGAAAATGTACCCCTCGGGAAACCCTATTTTCAGTGTCGTTTGTTCGTAGCTAAGAAATGTTCCCGGCTCAATTTTTGACCATAGCAGGGAATTCTTCTTTTTCATAAAATTTTTAAAATTGTCCCAGAAGTGGGTGCCATGGGCTCTGGCGTTGCCATTATCCTCCCTCACTTCCTTCGTTACCACAACACTGCCGGGCAACTCATGGTCCGGCGGCATGCTCCGCCGCCCCTCTGGAGGTCCTGCGTGGAGTCTTTCGGTAAGGCGTTCCATCTTTGCCAGGATCTCATCGACGGGAATCATCGGCTCGAGATAGGCCATCCGTACTACCAAATATTCGAGGTTTAATCGTGGGTCGAGACTCCGTCGTACGTTCTCCTCTTCGGCCATCAGTATATCGACAAGCCGCTGGATCGTTTCACGAGACGTTTCTTCTATCTGACTTTCAATTTCACGTATCTCGTGGTCGGTAAGATCCGAGATGGTATTCTTGCTTCCCGTCACCTTCAGCATGAGGAGATTCATGAAATGGTGAAGCAGCATTTGGTAAAACTGTTTCATGTCGACACCGGAGTAGTAGGCATCGTCGATGACCTTCAGACACTTCCCTGCATCGCGCGCCAGAACGGCCCGCGAAATATCAAAAAGGAGCGTTCGGTCTTTCAGATTGAGGAGCTCTTCTATGTCATCATCGGCTATCGTGGTGCCCGCATAGGAAATGACCTGATCAAAAACGCTCTGGGCGTCCCGTATGCTTCCCCCACCGGCCTGGGCGATCCACATCATGCCTTCATCACTCACCGCGATTCCCTCCGCGGCGGCGATCTGTCTGAGATTTGCGGCAATCTGTCTGAGGGACACGCGTTTGAAGTCGAAGTGCTGGCACCTGGACAAAATAGTGGACGGAACTGTGTGAATCTCCGTTGTAGCAAACATGAAAATAACGTGCGCCGGCGGTTCTTCAAGGGTTTTGAGAAGCGCATTAAACGCCGGTTTCGTCAACATGTGGACTTCGTCAATGATATACACCTTGTAACGAGACGATGCCGGCGCAAATTTGATATTCTCCCGCAGTTCCCGTATCTCGTCGATCCCTCTGTTCGAGGCGCCGTCAATTTCGCGGACATCCAGTGATACCCCTTCCGTAATCTCTTTACAGTTCGTACAGCGATTACACGGTATCGCCGTCGGACCTTCAGCGCAATTGAGCGCCTTGGCGAGTATTCGCGCCACGGAAGTCTTCCCCACCCCTCTCGGTCCGCTGAATACAAAGGCATGGGCAACACGGCCATACTGGATGGCATTTTTGAGAGTGCGCACCACATGATCCTGCCCCACAACGTCATCAAAGACCTGGGGTCTCCATTTTCGGGCGAGGACGAGATACTCCATTGCCTGCTCCTTCACGGAAGAGCCTGACACCTGCTGCCTGAAGCCCCTCACAAAAATGAAGGCCAGGCTACCCCGCAGCACACAGAGTAAATTGCTGCCGCTGCTTCCTTCCGGATCTGACGGGGTTCACAACCCTCTGTTGCACGGGACCCGGCCATTACATCACAATATATTTCTGGCGGAGAGAGGGGGATTCGAACCCCCGGTACACTTTTGTGGGTGTACACACGATTTCCAGTCGTGCTCCTTCGGCCAACTCGGACATCCCTCCGTTTTCCGGCTCCACTGCGATCACGATTTTTCAAAAATGGCGGAGAGGGTGGGATTCGAACCCACGTGAGGGCTTTTGACCCCCAAGTCGATTTCGAGTCGACCCCGTTACGACCACTTCGGTACCTCTCCATTCACTCCGATACGTTCTCCTCTGGCGGAGTAAGGTGTGAGGATACCCTCTTTTCATGAAAAAATCCACTCAAAATTTCAGCACATTCTTTGGCCAGAACTCCGCCCCTCACGTCAACAGAATGATTGAGCCTTTCGTCATTGAGTATATGATACAAAGAGGTAACTCCTCCGCTTTTCGCATCAAACGCACCGAAGACAACCCGTGCAATTCGTGCCTGAACAATAGCCCCGGCACACATGACACACGGCTCCAGGGTTACGTAAAGCGTTGTTTCGGGCAATCGATAATTCCTGACGTTGCCGGCGGCTTTCCGAATTGCAAGAATCTCCGCATGAGCGGAAGGATCGCTGAGAGATATCGGCGCGTTGTGGGCCCTTGAAAGGATCTCATCACCGCAGACGATAAGTGCGCCGACAGGCACCTCGTTCTTCTGGAGTGCACGACCAGCTTCCTCGAGGGCGATTCGCATGAATGTCTCATCTCGTGTCATATCTGTGCACCATACAGATACTGAATAGAACAATTTCTGCGTTCAATCAACATATAATGCCCCGCTTACGGGTTTCCGATATTTACCGAAATTATTAATTGATTTATTTCAAGACGTTGAACTATGATAGGAACCGATAAATACATCGGTGTCTCTATGATTCACAAAAAGGTACTTATTTCAGCAGTCGTGTTGTCAATACTAGGCCATATGGCCGTGATTGCCCTGTCAAGTGTAATTGCCCTTGGCCCGTGCAGCCCGACAGAAAAGGCGTTCACCGTTCATATCGAGGAACAGCCAGAGACTATTGTCGCACCGGAACATGGACCAGACGGGCTGCCACAGGAGAAATCCCCCAACGCCCTTCAGAAAAAATCCGAGGACACCGTCGAGCTTGATGATCCGAGCACAAAGTATTATGCCTATCTCAGAGAGGTAAAAAAGCGGATAGAAAAACGGTGGCTTTACCCGCGAGAGGCATACACACGGAAAGAAAAAGGCTCAACCGTTATTACCTTTTCCATAACGGAGGCGGGCGCTCTCGTCAATTCGTACATCACAACTTCATCGGGCTATCTCTCCCTTGACAACGAGGCGTTGCGAGTCGTTCAATCAGTGGGGCCCCTCGCACCGCTGCCGCAACGATTTCATCTCTCAAAACTCAATGTGATGGCAAAGTTTCACTACAGCCTGGCGGAGTAAGGAATACGAGGCTTCTGTCGCTTCCAGAACTGCCGGAATCTGCTCATAGGTCGCGCCTTCTCGCATAATGCCGATTATTCGGCAATCGTTCTTCATGGTGAAAGTTATTATATTATCCCTTGCTATTTCCATCGCCCATCATTATTTTGGGAGAGGACTACAACGTTGTGAGAATCGCCGGGCGAGGAACCTTGCCCCATCGTATTTTTACTCTATGGGACTTGCATGACTAACGAGCATAAGATTATTACCTTCACCTGCATTGCACACTTTCTCACGCATTTTTACGAACTCGTGTTTCCTGCTTTAGCCATCCCGCTGACGCTCTCCCTCGGAATGGATCTTGGCGATGTCCTGAAGCTCAGTTTTCTCATGTATCTCCTCTACGGCGTCGGGGCGCTGCCCTGGGGTATAATCTCAGACCGCTTCGGAAATCGTCGAAGCCTGGTCATATTCTTCTTCGGATGTGGTGCAGGGGCTTTGATGACCGCCTTTTCTCATTCGGCGGTGACGATTGCGCTGTCTCTCGCTGTCGTTGGCTTTTTTGCGAGCATCTACCACCCTGCCGGGATGGGACTGATTTCCCTGGGAATCAGAAACAGGGGAATGGCACTCGGCATAAATGGTGTGGCGGGCAACATCGGCCTCGTGAGCGCTCCCTTTGCGGCCGGAATTCTGAACTGGCTCGTGGGGTGGCAGATGACATATCTGCTCATCGGGATCTTCAGTATGCTGTGGGGAGGAATTCTCCTCGTAATACCCATCGACGAAACACCTATCCACGAAGTAAGTACCGATACCGATCCTGCCGTCCATGATACCAACAGTTATATGAAATATTTTTTGATTTTATGCTGCGTCATGACAGTGGCCGGTCTATCGTACCGGGCAAACAGTGTCGCACTGCCGGCTTATCTTGAATATAAAGCAGCCTTCCTCTGGAATTACTTCCAGGACATCAATCTTCCGAACTTTGAGGGCACCAAAACACTCGCAGCGACACTCCTCACTTCATCTGTCTATCTTGTCGGGATTTTCGGTCAGCTGGCCGGCGGGAAAGTGGCCGACAAATACGATCTGCGATGGATGTACCTCGTTTTTCACGGCGCAAGCCTTCCATTCGTGATTCTCATGGCGCTGCTGAGCGAAGAGCTCCTCGTTATCTCGGCCTCCCTTTATGTCTTCTTCGCCCTCGGTATGCAGCCGATTGAAAACAGTCTCGTTGCCCATTATACGCCGAGCAAGTGGAGAAGTACCGGATACGGCATAAAATTTATCCTCGTGTTCGGTGTGGGCGCACTTGCCGTATACCTGGTCGGATGGATCAAACATCTATGGAGCTTCGAGGGGGTCTACTTTGTTGCCGGAGGGTTTGTGGTTCTGCTGGTCATGATCATTTTCCTCCTACTCTGGGTATCACGAGGGACAACATGCAGGAATTTATGACAGACAGCGCGATTGGTAACGATCTTCAGTAACAACGGCAAGCGCCTACCTTTTCTCTGATGTCGCCCCCTTTGAAAAATCCCACACCGGTCGCCAATCACAATGGAAAACGTATTCCACGTCTGCAAATGGCTCTGCCGAATGGGTCTATTTTTCATTGACACATTCGGGAAAAGCGGATAGGTTTCTTACGTTTACTACTACAAGAAGAAGGAGGGCACTTACTATGGCGTATGAGGCGGTCTTAGTAGAAAAACGAGAGGATGGGAAAATTGGGGTTATCACGTTAAATCGTCCGGAAGCATTGAACACCTTTAATCTAACACTGGCGGGTGATCTCGATCAAGCGCTCATTGACCTGGATAAGGACAATGACGTACGGGTCATCATCATAAACGGGGCGGGAAAATGTTTTTCCGCAGGCATTGACGTGTCTCCCGAAGTTTTCGAGCAGATGACGACCTGTGAGTACTATGAATGGATTACGCTCATGGAAAAGGCAATCGTCACCATATCGAAGATCAAAAAACCCGTTATCGCATCGGTACACAATTTCGCCGTGGCAAACGGAATCGGTATCGTCGCCGCATCCGATCTGGCCATTGCAGAAGAAGGAGTCAGGCTCGGTGCGACGGCAATCAACGTTGGCCTAAACTGCATTGGCCCCCAGGTCGCGTTGTACCGCAACGTGGGTAAAAAGAAAACTCTGGAGCTTGTATTGAGAGGTAATTTGATACTTGCCGACGAAGCGGAAAGAATCGGCCTGTTGAACAAAGTGGTACCGAAAGGCACCTTAGAAGAAGAGACAATGGCTCTGGCCAAAGAGCTGGCGGCAAAGAGTCCGCTGGCTCTGTGGAGTGCCAAAAAATCTTTCTACGATCAATCAGATCTCGAATTCGGCAAGGCCATGGAACTGGTGAACAACCAGTTTGCACTTCTCTGTTCCCTCGATGATGCTGCCGAGGGGATTAAGGCCTTCAGCGAAAAGAGAGATCCGACGTGGGGAATGAAATAGCAGAAATGCCTCAACAAATCATAACAGAAAAAGGGGACGCAGTGCCTGCGCCCCCTTTTTTGTTTCTCTGTACGTGTATTGATCGTGTTACAGAAGAATCACCCCGGTCCATGTAACCGCGTCGGTGACAGGAAATTTCACCGATAGACCTGCTTTTTCAGTCGTCGCAATAACGTCAATTCCCATGGCCGACATTGACGGCCGGGCCTTGAAAGGAAAACGGCACCGCTCACCAGGATTTACTGCCGCACATTCTTCACAGAGCCGACAGCAGCTACCAATCAAACCAACAGCAAAACGGTACCCTGCCTTGAAGGCCTCTGTTTCCCCCCAATTGATTAGTTCATGAAGCCGGTTTGCAAGCGCAAAGGCATCGTCTGATACCCCGTCAAAGGGTTGAGAAACCTGGACGATAACAGCATTTGTATAAAGGGATAGGGTCTTCCGAAACGCATCAATCGATGGAGCATGGGGGGGACATGTCAGGTTTCTATTATAGCTGTCACAGAGCGGCACCTGACACTTCAGACGTACTCGCTCGTCAATAACAATGCCGGAGGCCGGTATCACTTCTACTCTCGTTGCACCCTCTTGGCGCAAGATGGAAACGATTCGCTTCACCACATCGTCTTCCTGTTTCATACAATGGCCTTCATCACACACCTCTGCCGTAGCCGTCCTCTCAGAGGCCTTTTACCATCGGGTCATAGCTCGCCGAGGTCAGTTTTTCACTTCCTTCCTCAGTAACAACAAAGACATCTTCCACTCCCACAACCCCTTCATCTGGAAATGTGAATTTCGGTTCCAGGGCACATACCATTCTTTTTTCAAGCACCATGGTGTTCGCGGGCATAAAAACGGGCAGTTCATTCAGTTCGAGACCGATCCCATGGCCGACAAAACCTGCTTTCTGACTGCCGTACCCCATGAAATGCCCTTCGAGACCATGCGCCGTGGCAATGCGTTCTGCTTCGGCAAATATCGCACCCGCCTCGATACCCGGGCGAATCATTGCCTCCAGGACACCTTCGATCTCCCGGGCAACGCGATAGGCGTGGTCCAGCCGCTCGGATAAGCCGCCCAGACAGAGTGTCCTGCTCTCGTCGGCGATATAGCCGTTCAGCCCAGCGGCAAGATCAACCATAACAGGATCATGCTGTTGAATCATGCGCCATCCCGAGCCACTGGGAAAGGCGGTGGTCAATCCCCTTCCACCTGTGGCAAAATCGATGAATGATGGATCGGCGGCATCAGGACCCGATACGAGATGTCCCCAGTATACCTCTCGATTGAAACCGCGCATCCGTACAAGCCCCTGGTGTCCCCGGCTTCGGGCCGCTTTTTCAACTTCAGCGACTAACTCGATTTCGCTGATCCCTTCCCTGAGGAAACATCGCGCTGCCTCCACAATATGGTCTGCTAGTACTGCCGCTTTTCTCATGAGCCCTATCTCGTACTCAGACTTTACGGTCCGTACCGTCTGAACTGCAGGCCATACATCAACGATCTCGCCGGGAGTTAATTCCCTGAGATAGCGAAAATAATGATTGACCGGCAAGACATCGAGTTCCAAACCGAGCCGAGCAATCCGCCGGTAGCCGAAATCTGAAAGTCTTTCTCGCAGTTGTCGAATACCTTTCACCGGGATAATCTGGTCGAGAAACGACTCGTTTTTGACGCGGTCAGGATTTTTTCTCACAAACAGAAGAGTCTCTCCCTCGGCGGGCACAAAGAGAAATGCCTGTTGCACCGTTCCGCTGAAATAAAAGAGATTCACATTGTCGACTATCAGTGCGCCATCGATTCCTGAAGCGACCAAGCGCTCCTGGAGGGCCCCTGTACGCCGCGACAACTCTACCTTCGGGGTTATGACCACGTCGTTTTTTCCCTTTCACGTCTCCTTGAAAAAATAAAACCCGGGAGGTCAGCACACACTGATCTACCCGGGTTTTTTCACTTCACTTTCATCGATTGAAAGGTCATCATGCGTCCCGGTGGAACGTAGTTACTCTTGTACGTATTTACCTGCGACCTCCTCGGCAAGCGTATACGGATCAGTCTTTTTCTGTATGAGCTTATCCGCCATCTGGTTCATCTCACCACTTTCCACGAGTTTCGACAGCACCGGTTCGAGGATGGCCGATTGAAGCGCCTCATTCAGCTCCAGTATGGCTTTCCGCCGGATGCGGTCGCCCAGAAGGTTTTGATCAATCAGGTTCTGATAGTGTTTATCTATCGTCTCTTGTATGTTCGCAACGGCTTTTCCAAACGAATCGGCCTCGAAGAGCTTCTCAGCCATGATGACGGGGGGCCTCCACGCGCCGACGAATTCATCAGCCATATTAAGCATGTACATGAGCTCCCGATAGAGTTTGCCCGCCCCGTCGCGGTCCGCCTTGTTGATCACGAAAATATCGGCGATCTCCAGAATGCCCGCCTTAATCGCCTGAATTTCATCCCCCATACCGGGAACCAGAACCACGACAACCGTGTGGGCATGGTTAATAATATCCACCTCCTGCTGACCCGTGCCAACCGTCTCCACGATTACGTAGTCTTTCCCCATGGCATCGAGGACGTGAATCGCATCGCCGACGGCCTTCGAGAGCCCTCCAAGAGCACCACGTGTGGCGAGACTTCTGACAAACACACCCGGGTCTGTCGCGTGACGCTGCATTCTGATCCTGTCACCGAGAATCGCACCACCGGTAAACGGACTCGAAGGGTCAACAAGCAGGACGCCGACCGTTTTTTCTCTCTTGCGCAGTTCTGCAACCAGACAATCGATCAGGGTGCTTTTTCCCGCACCCGGTGAACCGGTAAAACCGATCACATGGGCCTTCCCCGTGTGAGGAAAGATATGTTTAATGGTATCCTTCGTCCCGGGTATACGATCTTCAAGGTTTCTAATAAGACGGGAAACGGCACGAACGTCGCCTTCCCGCACTTTTTTGGTTGTTTCCATTAACTCATTCTCCCTTTAGTTACTCCCTCCTTTTTTATCCGCATCCTGACCGTTAATCCCTGATGTTGGGGATGATATTCTCTTCTACCCACGTAATGATATCCGGAAGTGTCGTTCCCGGGGTAAAGATCCCTTTGATCCCCGCATCGTAGAGCAGCTGGAAATCGCCTGTCGGAATAATGCCGCCACCGATAAACTGGATATCGTTACCACCAAGTTCCTTCACTTTCTCAATACATGCGGGGAACAGATACCGATGTGCCCCCGACATACAGCTCAGCCCGACACAGTCAATGTCTTCCTGAATCGCCGCCGCAGCAATCTCTTCGGGTGTCTGGTGACAGCCCGTATAGATTGTCTCATATCCCGCATCGCGGAAACACCGTGCCAAGACTCGTGCTCCACGGTCGTGTCCATCGAGCCCCGGCTTCGCAACCATTATTCGAAGTCTTCTCTTCGCCATCTCATAGTCCTCCCTGAATCGTTTTCTTAATACATCGCCGGATCGCGAAACACGCCGTACACTTCTCTGTAGACATCACAGATCTCCTGAACGGTACACAGATTCTTCACCGCTTCAATGCAGTACGGCATGACATTGTCACCCGTCTTACAGGCGTTTTTGATGTCATCCAGGGACCTCTTGACTGCTTTGTCGTCGCGTTTTCTCTTGATCTCGTTGATGCGATTAACCTGCGCTTTTTCAAGGGCATCGTCGATATCCAGGAGAGGAATATCCTGTGTATCTTCGGTAACGTATTTATTGACACCAACCATTATCTTCTCTTTAGAGTCAATCTGATTCTGGTATTTGTATGCCGCATCGGCGAGTTCCATCTGAGGGAATCCCCTGTCAATGGCCGCAGTCATTCCACCCATATCGTCGATCTTCTCGATGTACTCCCACGCCTGCTCTTCCATCTCATTGGTCAGCGCCTCGACGAAGTACGATCCTGCGAGCGGATCGATCGTACTGGCCGCACCGGTCTCCTCGGCAATAATCTGCTGGGTTCTCAGGGCGATTTCGACAGCGTGATCCGTCGGCAGACACCAGACTTCATCCAGTGAGTTGGTGTGGAGCGACTGGGTTCCCCCCAGAACCGCCGCAAGAGCCTCTGTGGCCGTGCGGACCACATTGTTGTACGGCTGCTGTGCCGTCAGGGAGCACCCGGCCGTCTGTGTGTGGAACCGCATCCACCAAGATCGCTCATCTTTCGAGTCATACCGTTCGCGCATTGCCTTGGCCCAGATCCTCCGCGCAGCGCGCATCTTGCAAATCTCTTCGAAGAAATCAATGTGTGAGTTGAAGAAGAATGAAAGTCTGGGAGCAAAGGCGTCGACATGGAGACCTTTGCGCTTGATGACGTCTTCAACATACTCCATTCCATCGCGCAGGGTAAATGCCAGCTCCTGAACTGCGGTGGAGCCGGCCTCTCTGATATGGTATCCACTGATGCTGACGGTATTCCATCGTGGAACATAATTGGTACCGAATTCGATGGTATCGCTGATCAGCTTGACGGATGGTTCGGGCGGACACATCAACGTCTTCTGGGCGATGAATTCTTTCAGCATGTCATTCTGTATCGTACCGCCAATCTTGGTCAGCGGCACTCCCTTAAGCTCGGCTGCAGCGCAGTACATGGCCCAGAGAATCGTTGCCGGCGGGTTGATGGTCATCGACGTGGTGATCTTGTCCATCGGGATACCGTCAACCAGCACCATGAAATCTTCAAGGGTATCGATTGCGACACCACACTTGCCGCATTCGCCGCGGGCGTGCGGATCGTCAGTATCATACCCCATAAGGGTCGGAAAATCGAACGCCGTGCTCAATCCCGTCTGACCCGCGTTCAACAGCATGTGCCAACGTTCATTCGTATCCTTCGCACTGCCGAAACCGGAGAACATCCGAAAGGTCCAGTACTTCCCCCGATAGCCGGTTACCTGGTTGCCTCGAGTGAAGGGATACTGTCCCGGATAGCTGATATCCCGTTCAAACTCCATATCTTTGATGTCATCCGGGGTGTACAGTCTCTTGATGGGCAGGGAGGATACGGTGGACCACTCCTCCTTCTGGTCGGCCCACTTCGCGACCATTTTTTTTACTTCATCTTCCCACCGTTGCCTCAGTTCGCTGGAGCTATCCAGCACCTCTTTTGCAAAATACATCACAGTCCTCCTTTCAAACCCTTTGTCGTATTCTATGATGAGTCTTAAATAATTATTCCCATTTGCGCCTAAACACCCGCCTCGCAAAATCGAAAATAATTATTATGAATTGCTCACATGGACAGGAAACCACTACCGAGAGTCCGACCTCGTCCCCCGCATCACCAGAAAAAGCGTAGCATTGTTGCGATACAACCTGAAGATGAAGTTGATTATAATCTCTGTAACAGAAAACCCGGCGCTTAAAACGGATTCAAAAGTAGTGATGAGTTAAAACGACTTGTTATGTGCCCCACTTATGCCAAGGATATCGATATAACGGAACCGTAATTTTGTCAAGCGAAAAACGACGATTTATCGTCCTGTAATTAATGGCTATTTTCCTTCTTCCTTCGCCTGCGTCCAAACAGCATATCGCCTTTTCAAAACAAACATCACTCACACAACGATTCCGCGGTACAATATGAGCTCTAGAAATACCATTCGAGCACATGTCGGATCGGCGGATATTATCGGTGCCACCACACGTTTGCCGGATTTCGAAACGCTCGGGGAGGAGCAAGGACTCGACATCGTCTGTACAAGAAACAGAAAGAGACATCGGCCGCACTCGTACTTTTTTAAAGAGAACATCAACGATGCCCCTTGACAAAAGGGGAACGCATAGCACAAATTGTCTTTGACAGACAATACGCATTGGCTGTATGTTGTTAAAGACATGTAGACACTGAGCAATTTTTCAGCACAGCGGGCAGCACATTCTACACGAAAGGACAAGGTGGGTTCACAATGGAAGTCAAAAGTCCGGCGTTTGAACATGAAGGCATGATTCCTGACAAGTATACCTGTGACGGCAAGAATGTTTCTCCCCCCCTCGAGTGGTATGAAGCGCCCCATGGCACAAAAAGCTTTGCCCTCATCTGCGATGACCCTGATGCACCCATGGGGACATGGGTCCACTGGGTAGTATACGACATACCTAAAAGCATCGGCAAATTACCCGCGCACACGCCCCCCGAAAAAAGCCTCACCAACGGAGGGAGACAGGGAACAAACGATTTTCACAAGATAGGATACGGCGGTCCGTGTCCCCCCGCAGGTACCCACCGATACTTTTTTAAACTGTATGCCCTCGACATATGTGTGGAGCTCGACGCCGGTGCGACAAAAGAACAACTGTTACGGGCAATGAAAGGACACATCCTCGAAGAAGCAAAACTGATGGGGACCTACCGTCGGTAGGAATATCGAGGGATATGAGCACCTTTGCACCTTCGTATATTTCGCTCTATCGTGAAGGAATTCTCCACGAGCGATACCGCGCGGCACTCGAACTCATCAAGGAGTGTACCCTCTGTCCGCGGGAATGCGGCGTTAATCGCCTGGATGACGAACTCGGCATCTGTCGCACGGGGAGAAGGGCGCGGGTTGCAAGCTTTCATCCCCATTTCGGAGAAGAATCTCCCCTCGTCGGCAGTCACGGATCAGGGACGATCTTTGTCAGTTACTGCAATCTTCTCTGCTCTTTCTGCCAAAATTTTGAAATCAGCCATCTCGGTGAGGGCCAGGAGGTAGAAGCCGAAGACCTCGCTATCATGATGCTCACCCTCGCAAAGAAGGGGTGCCATAACATTAATTTTGTCACTCCCACCCACGTGGTACCACAAATTCTTGAAGGCCTTATCATGGCCGTGGAACACGGCCTCAATGTTCCCCTAGTGTATAACTCCGGCGGATACGACAAGATCGAAACGCTGCAAATCCTCGATGGTGTTTTCGATATCTACATGCCAGATTTTAAATTCTGGGACGCGCAGTGGTCGAAGGCGTACTGCAATGCACCTGACTATAGAGAATACACAACCGAGGCAATCAAAGAAATGCATCGCCAGGTGGGCAACCTACTCATCAACCACCAGGGGATTGCCGAACGGGGACTCCTCGTCCGGCACCTCGTAATGCCAAACGGTATTGCAAATACGAACGAGGTGATGGCGTTTCTCGCCAACGAGATATCGACGAACACCTACGTCAACGTGATGGATCAGTATCGTCCGTGCGGCCAGTCCGTGACGGACACTACAATTGGCAGGAGACTTTCGCGTGATGAGTTCAATGAAGCGATTACGATTGCACAGAAAGCGGGACTCACTCGTCTTGATCCGAGAATTCGTTCCTTTCGGCTGCGGTAACGCGCGGCAGCAACACACCCCGGGGACAACTACCTGCACACCGTTTTCACTACTTCTCGAGTTTTATTCCCAGCTTCTCTATTTTATTGTGAAGTGTGTTCCGGTTGATGCCGAGGAACATGGCAGCGGTTGATTTTACATTATTGGATCGTCGCAGAGCGATCCGTATCAGTATCCGTTCAAACATCGTAAGAATTTCTTCATACAGCCTGCTTTTCCCGTAACTTTCCGAACTGAGAATTGTCACGATATCTTCAAGCCTCTTCTCTAAAACACTTTCTACCACCGATACCGATGATTCTCCAATTCCTCTTTCCATAACAACTTGCCGTGATTCCTGCGATTCCATTGGGTCACTTTTCCTTTCCACGCACACTCCAGCGCACATCTTTTCCTTCACGACAGACCAGCATACCGCTATGAACTGGTCACCCTCTCAACCCACATATGACAACAGGGAAAAGGGACGGGATTACGAAACAAAAAGCTTCGTATAAATAATGGCGACGAGAAGTATCGCCGCAAGCCATGCCCCCACGATATCAGCTATCTTCCGAATTGGCGTACTGACAACATCCCTTACCCTCGCTTCAACCTTATCGACGCTTAGCTGTTCGATTATGTCAGTTACGAGCTTCGTAAAATTTCCGTACGAATTGGATATAACAAAAAATCCTTTCGCCGTTGTCACTGTCAGATACACCTTTTTCCGCAAGACTATCGTATCAATATTTGAAATCTCCCCCCAGTTTAGTGTCTTGCACCGCAGAAGTTTCTTTACCCGCATCCCCTCCTTGTCAATAGAAACTTCCCGAACGATCACCTCGACTACAACATACAGAAGCGGAACAAACATTAGTGTCAGCATGATTCTTTCGACTGGATGACTCGGCGAAAAATAGGAAATCACCAGCAGAATGAAAAGCAGTAGTGCATCTAGAGCAAGAGGGACAAGAAACGATCTTCGTATTCTATATGATGTTTTCATTATTACCTTATTTACCCTACGTATTGCGGACAAATGTCCCGCTCTTACCGCCACGTTTTTCGAGCAACTTGATATCCGAAAGCACCATTTCTTTGTCTGCAGATTTACACATGTCATACACGGTAAGAGCGGCAGCACTGACAGCTGTCAATGCTTCCATCTCAACCCCAGTCCGGCTGTACGTTTTGACCCTTGCCTGTATCGTAATCTCCCCTCGTTCGCTATCGCTCGAAAAGTGCATATCGATCCCCGTCAGCGCGAGAGGATGGCACATGGGGATTATATCGCTCGTCCGCTTCGCGTTCATAATACCCGCAATTTTGGCCACCCCGAACACATCACCTTTCTGAAACCCCCCGGATTCAATAGCCCTGACCGTAGCCGGTCGCATTAGCACCTTCCCCTCAGCCACAGCTTCACGCAGTGTAGGCTCCTTGGCAGTAACATCTACCATCCGTGACTTATTCTTTTCATCCAGGTGGGTAAATTTTGTCATTGGTATATTTACTATTGATCTGTGGAAGGATAAAAAATAATGGACACACAATCCAACTCGCGAAAGAAGGTAGCACAGTTGCCCGTGTCAGTCAAGACGGTGGTCAAATTTTTCTATGCGTCAAACACACAGTGATTCCAATGCAATAAGCTGTGAGCGCACTGGCTCGCCATAAAAAATATGCGCGAGACGATCGAATCTCTCCGAGGCATCAGTCGTCATGAATACCCGATCTCCCGTTTTCCCGATTCTTGCGTGCACTTCGGGATGTCTTTCGAGATACTCTCGTAATTTCCGTGCAATGATGGGACCTTGATCCAACACCTCCATCGCCGGTGGCACCAGCCGTTTAAACGTATCGCGCACAATGGGGTAGTGAGTACAGGCCAAGAGCAGTGCATCAATGTCACGCTCTTTTCTAAAAAGTTCTTCGAGATACTTCGCGATGATCATAGCGGTACCTTCCCAGTCTTTCTCTCCCGCTTCAATAATCGGCACGAGAAGTGGACAGGCCTGTTGGAACACTTCGACAGACGGGTCGAGAGCTCTGATCTCATCCTCGTAGATACGGGAAGAAACAACACCTTCGGTGGCCAGGATACCGACGGAGCGGTACCCCCGTTCCACAATATCTTCCGCAGCCGGACGTATTACACCGAGGACTCGTCGCTCCGGATACGCAACGGGTAGAAATTCCTGCTGAATTCTCCGCAACGCCTTTGCCGATGCCGTGTTGCATGCGATAATAATCAATGGACAGCCCTTTTTGAAAAGAAACTCAACCGCCTGCTTCGTAAACTCATAAACGATGTGCTGCGACCGCGTGCCGTAGGGCACTCTGGCATTATCCCCCAAGTAGAGATAATCGTACACAGGCAGGGCATTCATGACTTCCTTTAAGACCGTCAACCCCCCGAATCCAGAGTCGAAAAATCCTATCACGGCATTTCCTCCCTTGTTCATGCTGTGTACATTGTTTCCCTGCGAGAGACAATACTTTTTTATGAAGATATTTCTTGCCTTATTTGTAGCAATACAATAGAAATAGTAATCAAATAGCGTACATATCATACGGGTGCCAGGCAATCACTCACACCTTTTACGCAACACTGTATCACGTTTCAACACAATGGTCGAAAGTGAGTGTGACCAGTGATCGTAAAAATCATCAGCAGCTCCATCCTCGGTGTCGATTCTTTTTCCGTCGATGTGGAAGTAGACATCTCTGCAGGTCTTCCCCAGTTTTCAACCGTCGGGCTTCCCGATACGGCAGTCAGGGAAAGCAGAGACCGTATTAAATCAGCCATCAAGAATTCAGGGTATCGTTTCCCGAAACACAGGGTCACGGTAAACCTCGCACCCGCGGATATCAGAAAAGAAGGAACCGGGTTTGACCTTCCCATTGCGGCGGGCATCCTGACGGCAGAGGAAATCATCGAGGCCTCGAAACTTGACGACTATATGATTATCGGAGAACTTTCCCTGGATGGAAGCATTAAACCGGTCAGTGGCACGCTTTCTGCCGCCTTCACGGCCAAGGAGAGGGGACTCAAGGGGATTATTGTCCCCGCGGAAAATGCTACGGAAGCGGCCATGGTTGAGGCAATCGATGTTATCCCCGTTGCGTATCTGTATCAGATGGTGGAGTTTCTGAATGACACACGGAACATTTGCCCGATAACGATCAACGGCAACGATTTTTTCACCATGAACCTTCGATATCATTTCGATTTTGCCGAGGTCAGCGGACAGGAACAGGCCAAGCGAGCTCTCGAAGTAGCGGCGGCCGGCGGACACAACATACTGATGGTCGGTCCTCCCGGATCAGGGAAAACGATGCTTGCCAGGAGACTCGTGACGATACTCCCGGATCTCTCATTCAACGAGGCAATTGAGTCAACAAAAATTTTCTCCGTTGCCGGGCTTCTGGAAAAGCAGGAGGCCATTCGGGCGACGCGGCCGTTCCGCGCGCCCCATCATACCATATCCGACGCGGGGCTCGTGGGTGGCGGTCACACCCCGAGACCAGGTGAAATCAGCCTCGCCCATAACGGTGTGCTCTTTCTCGATGAGTTGCCCGAATTCAAACGTAACGCCCTGGAAGCTCTGCGCCAACCCCTGGAAGACGGAACCGTTACCATCAGCCGAGCCCAGATGACGGTGACCTACCCTGCCAGATTTATGCTGGTGGCGGCAATGAATCCCTGTCCGTGCGGCTACTTAACCGATCCGACCCGATCGTGCCGGTGTACCCCGCAGCAGATTCGCACCTATCGTGCGAAGATTTCAGGACCCCTTCTCGATCGGATCGACATCCATATCGAGGTACCCTCCGTAAAATACCGGGAACTATCGGCACAGACAACAGGAGAACCGTCAGCCTCCATCAGAGAGCGGATCACACGAAGCAGAGGCATCCAGCGCGATCGTTTCGAACCTGCACCCGTAACGTGCAACGCACAGATGACGAACCGACACATAAGGCAGTTCTGCCCCATTGATGACGACTCACACCGGCTGATGGAAATGGCAATCGACCGGCTCGGCCTCAGCGCCCGGGCGTACACGAAAATACTCAAGATTGCCCGTACCATCGCCGATCTGGACGACGAGGCACAGATTTCCCCTCACCACATGTCCGAGGCCATCCAGTATCGGACCCTCGATCGGAATATTCTATAAAGGTATGTTAACATACTTTGTTAAAGTGAAATAACATATCTGAACATATTCACGGCAATTCCAACAATTAACAATAGACCGAATTTGTGATCTTTTTTACATCACAGGTTTGTTAACACCGTATCCCTCTCGTTTTGATGCCTAAATTATCTTTTTCAATCTCATAAGCCATCTCAACCCAATCACACAAAATCGGTCTTGTTTCCCGTGGATCTATAATATCCTCCACCATGAAAGC
>Ga0272441_10000823_pt1 | contig 68246 bp, 56 predicted proteins | sample SSMProp6N_FD_193582 | JGI IMG/M metagenome (GOLD analysis project Ga0272441, IMG submission 193582) | Marine sediment archaeal communities from Little Sippewissett salt marsh, Falmouth, MA, United States - SSM-Prop-6N | ecosystem: Environmental > Aquatic > Marine > Wetlands > Sediment ...
GGGCGTGGAGCCAGTACTGACACGCCCATCACTGCAGGGATTAAGCCGTTAGCGGTCCTCCTTGCCCTGGCCTGGTTGTTCTTCTACCCCAACGCGCCGTACATCCTCACCGACTTCATCCACGTGATCCGGATCCCCGTGCGGGTCGAGCCCTCGCATCCCCTGATCACTGAGAACGCCCTGCTGTGGTACGACATCATTCTGAACTCCGCCTTCGCCTTCATCGGCCACATCATCGGCCTGATCTCCCTGCTGATCCTGCACCGGACCATCCGGCGGAAATACGACCACCGATGGGGCTGGGCTTTCACAGTGGTCGCCACCACCCTGGGAGGGTACGGGATTTACCTGGGGCGCTTCGAGCGGCTGAACAGCTGGGACATCGCCCGAGACCCGGTACGCACCCTGCGGATCGCCTTTGCCAACCTGGTCAACCTGAAGGCGGTGCTGGTGAGTCTGTGCTTCGCCCTGTTCATCTTTTTGACCTACCTCGCCGTCTACTTCCTGTACGAGACGGCGCGGAAGACCCGGGCATAGGCCGAGAAGTACCTCAGGTTCCAGCCTTTAGGTCCCATGCACAAGGGATAGCCAATGGGAATCGGATCGTGTACAGTGTTAGGCTATGCAAGAGAGGAGCGGTTCTGTTCAACGGCTGGCGAGTGCCATCCGGATCCCCCTCGCCACGCTGTCCAGCTACGCCCTCGGCTACCCGCTTACCACGCTTCTCATCCTTACCTGCATCGCGGCAGACCTCGTCAATGCCCACCGATACATTCGCTGTGTTATCGCCTTTTGGGGCCACCTCGTGTTCTGGCTGGTGGGACGGAGGGTACACGTGCAGGGCCGCGAGCAAAGGGTAGAGGGGAGGGCCTACCTCGTGCTGGCCAACCACGCCAGCATGTACGACATTCCCGCCCTCGTCGCGGTGGTGCCCGAGGTCGCCCTCGTCGGCCGGGAGAAGCTCACCCGGATTCCCGTTTTCCGCCGCCTGCTGAAAATCATGCGCTACGTTCCGATCAACACTGAGGATATCCGCAAGGCCCGTGGGGCAATCACCGAAGCGGTCCGCCGCGCGGAGGAAGGCTGCACCATCGGCATGTTCCCTGAGGGCACCCGGACTCCGGACGGGAGGGTCCAGAAGCTGAAGCGAGGGTTCGTCTATGTGCTGCGGGAGAGCAGACTGGACGTGCTCCCCGTGACGATCCGTGGCACTTTCGCGTTCAAGCCTAAAGGCCGCTTCGCAATGGATCCACGGGATCGGATCGAGGTGACAGTTCACCCTCCCATGGAGATTGCTGGACTCGTCAGGCTCACGGATGACGAGATCATGGAGAGGGTGCGCGCGGTGCTCGACGGAGGCTTATATGGTGCACAGTGACGGATGGGCATTCATCGTGAACCCCATCGCGGGGGTCGGGTACGGGGCCACCTGCGCGGAAACTGTGCGGCAGATGATGCAGCGCCATGGGGCGGCTGGTGAGGTTGTCCTCACGCGAGCCAAGGGGCACGCAAGTGAGCTCGCCGCCGAGTACGCCTCACGGGGGTTCTCCCGAATCGTTGCCGTCGGAGGGGACGGAACCATGAGCGAGGTCGCACAACCCCTCGTGGGCCGCGCAGGAATCACCTTTGGCGGGGTGCCTGCCGGCACGGGCAACGATTTCATTCACATACTTGGATTCCCGGACAGGTTTTCGGAGGCTGACTGGGAGGTATTCTTCCGCGGACCCACCGCAATGATGGATGCCGGGCGGTGTAATGGAAGGTACTTCGTCAACGGCATGGGACTTGGGTTCGACGCGCATGTGGCCGCGGAGAATTACCATGTTGACGAGAGCGGTGAGGCCGTCCGGGGCAAGGGATCCAACTACATGTGGATGATTATCAAGGCCATCCTCACCTACCGCGAGAAGCCCATGCGCGTTACCTTCCAGGGCAAGACGGAGAGCAGGAAGGGGTTCTTGAACACGATAGCCAATGGCCGCAGGCTTGCGGGGGGGATGTACTTGACCCCAAAGGCTCTGGCGGACGACGGTCTCCTGGATGTCTGCATGTGCGACGCTCTCTCCCTCCTCATGCGCTTCAAGGAGCTGATCTCCGTAACGCGGCGCACTCACCTCGCGGACCCTGTCATGCACTACCATCAGATCGACAGGATATGCTATGAGTTCGATACAGAGGTGCCCGCCCACGCCGACGGAGAGCTGTTCTTTTCCTCCCGATTCGATATCGACGTGGCGCCGGGGGCCCTCCGGACGATCATCAACCCGGCGGGAGACCACTACTTCGGGCGGGCCTGAGATCGATCCCGTACTGCGAATACGATTCTATTTTTTCAGACCTAAAGCATCTTGCTTGACCAATCAACCTGTCACGACCCGCGTAGACCTCGGCGTCATTGTCTAATTGTTGGTTGTCATTGAGACAGACCCTCAGCCAGTCGGCCGGACGCCAACTCGGAATTGAATAATGCCAGGTTCTAAGCGTGTTTGGACACGACACGAAACCATGGGAAAATTGCTCGCCAAGCATGCGTTGCGGGCCACCGGCGCGTCCTCTGGGGGAGCAAGTCGTAGGCTTTGGATAATCCCACCATCATTCTCAATTCGACGCACAGTCGATCCCTTTCCTTTTACTATATCCGGCAAATCGGAATAGCTGTGCGCCTTCTATTATATACATCCCTGTCGTGGCATTTCTGGCTCCCCCCATTGCTCCCAACGCCTAAATCCGTTACAGCACTAGATTAGTTCTAGGGGCAGGTCAATCAAGAAAGCTGTTAAAAACAATGTGGCCGGATAAATGCCTGTTTTGCCGGCGCATATAGCAAACATGGCACGTATAGAGCAGATTCACACGGTAGCAGTCACTGGAACAAAATCCAGTATCGCCCAAATAGGTTCTCTTTGGTCGCAAATAGAGCCTATGGCACAATGCTCGCCCTTTGTTATTGAACTCTATTGATAGAAATCTTTCGGAAACAAGAAAATGGTCTATGCCCACGATTTGTCGGTTTTACGGTATCTCAAAGCTGATCTTCTCCGCGGTCTTCTTCATTTTCCGACTTTTTCCTGGAACTCAGCCATTGGAAGAAGGCAAGATTGATACATCCAAGGGTCGTTACGAAAATAGCGATGTCAACGATCAGGGTAGTATTATGAAATCCATGCACCATTCTGCCAATCTCCAGTTGGACAGCTATTTGTGTACAATTCTGTGAACGACCTGCAACAGCTGTTCCTTGTCCACCGGTTTACGGATGAGCTCGATTACTCCGGAAACATAGATTTCATGCCGTTCTCTGGGAGATACATCCTTGGAAGCTACGATGACCTTTAGGGTGGGATTGCACTTGCGGAGAGCAGCAATGATCTCCAACGCATCTCCCCCCGGTATGGTGATATCGATTATCAGCAGGCGGATTGCACCGTTAAAGGATCGGAACAGCCCGGCGGCCTGTTCACAGCTGTCTGCGATCATCACCGGAAAGCCCACCGCTTCCAATGTCCTTCGCATGGCAGTGCCCCCCTCCGGATCGGTGCCTAGAAGCAGGATGATTTCCTTCCGTATATGGAATTGTCTCGGTTCAGTGAGCTTCGTCCTGTAGTCGGTAAACATCGGAATACCTCGTAATAGAATTGGTTATGATCTTCAATGCTTCTTCCCGGGAGAATGTCTCTGTGACGGATGTCCTGGAATGTTCCAGCGCCTTGTACACGTCAAAGAAGTGGGAGACCTCATCGATCGTATGCTTGGGTAGGCCCGAAATATCCTCGTATCCATTGTAGGTTGGATCCTTGAAGGGGATGGCGATGATTTTGTCATCGACCTGCTCGTTGTCGATCATTCTGACCACTCCGATCGGGTAGCAGTCTACTTCGGTGAGGGGGTCTAGGATCTCTGAGCATAAGACCAGCACATCCAAAGGATCCCCGTCATCGGCCAGGGTTCTGGGAACGAATCCATAGTTCATCGGATAATGGGTGGAGGTGAACAGAATCCGGTCCAAGCGAATCAGCCCAGTCTCCTTGTCCAATTCGTACTTCTTCTTGCTGCCTTTGGGTATTTCCACGATGGCAGCAAAGCTTTCGGGTCGAATCCTTTCGGAATTAATATCGTGCCACGGGTTCATACGACAGCTGCCAGATCGCTCATAATCGAGGCGGAGCGCCACCACTCGTAGTAGGTCGACTGCAGCTTCCCGGCCGAAGGAAAGGGGTAGAACAACAGTTCTTTGTCTCTGCCCAAGTAGACACCGCTGGCTACTGTTTGATATGGGAAAGCTTGAGGGTGGATCCTGTCCACCGTTTTGGTACCTTTACCAGGATTTTCGCGCAGCTCGACCAGGCAATCACGCAGATGGTTGATGGCCCTGTAGGGTAAATCGGCGGCGCTGCCGTTCTCCGGATCTGTCGCCAGTTCGCCGAGACGCAAATCCACGAAGCAGATCTTGGGGACGTGGATCGGATTGCCCGGGTCGGTGATGTAGCGGGCAAAACGTTTAGGAGCAAGAGTGCTTACGATTCGCGGGTGAACAGGGCAGATCTCCTGATAGAGATTATACGGCTGGAAATGCTGCGATTCCTCTGCGGACGATTGAATCTCCAGGACACGGCCGTCAGGCGTAGCCATATACAGATTTCTTATTGCACTCAGAGAGATCCTCTCCAATACGCGATACACCGACAGATACAGCGAGTGCTTGGGCTCGCCGTTGGGATGGGGTACGCATCTGCTCTCGATGTCTCCAACGTCGAATGGTGTTTTCCCAAGGTCGCCGAGAGAAAAGAACATCGCCTGCCCACGAGTTCGTTTCTTCGTGCCTACGGCGAGATAGTTGCCGAAATCCCTTGGGGGCAGCATGGAAGCGATCAAAGCCTCCGGTATAAGTGAAAGATAGAGATACCCATGCATCATTCCCTCCTACAATAACAAGGTAAATCAGCTACATTTCGGCAGGCTTACCTCAACATTACATTTTTGAAAGGAACGCCGGCTTGCCGAACCTTTCAATTCTGTAATGGTTCTGTAATCTCTCCGATATCTTTACTGCTGTATACTCGAAGGAGAAGACGCTTTTCGTTGAAACCACGATCCCTTATAATAGGGAGGAGAATCCTGCTACCTATGGTCACTGCCGATTACAACGGGGAATTAAGCACATGCGGGTATTGATTATCGAGGATGACCAGCAGATCGCCTCTTTTGTCACGAAGGGACTGAACCAAGCCGGCTTTGCCGTGGATCATGTCTCGGACGGGGAGGAAGGATTGCAGATGGCGGAGCTCAATCCATACGATGTGATGGTCATCGATATCATGCTCCCGGGATTGGACGGCTTTTCGGTCATCGAAAGCTTGAGATCCAAGGGGAACACGATCCCCATACTTGTGCTGAGTGCTCGGGGGTCCCTGGATGACAAGCTCAAGGGCTTCCAGTCCGGTAGTGATGACTATCTCACCAAGCCATTTTCCTTCTCGGAGCTACAGGCCAGGTTGCAAGCCCTGCTGCGCCGCACGACCCGTGGACAAATCAAGAATGTCCTGGAGATCGGCGATCTGAAGATGGATTTGCTGAGCCGAAAGGTGAGCCGGGGTGACCGGGAAATCGAGCTGCAGCCCCGGGAGTTTACTCTGTTGGAATATCTGATGCGAAACTCGGGGAATGTTGTCTCCAAGACCATGATTCTGGAGCATGTTTGGGACTACCACTTCGATCCTCAGACCAACGTGGTGGATGTATTGGTGCACCGCCTGCGAACAAAGATCGACAAGGATTTTCAAATAAAGCTGCTGCACACGATTCGAGGCGTGGGCTATGTCCTTAAAGTCCCTTAGCTTCCGCTTCACCGCGCTGTTTGCCGGAATCTTTATTGCCGGATCTCTCCTCTTAGCAACTACCACCTACGTTTTTCTTGCAAATTCCTTTCGTCGTGACGACTACGGGGAAATTCACTCCCGCCTCCTGGAGTTTTGGGCGATCTATCAAACGGGGAAAATCGAGCTGATTCGCAAGGAGCTGACCCTGGAGCGGCTGGTCATAGAGGAGCGGCTGTACATGCTGCGTATAGCCGGACGAAGGAACAACACTCTGTATCTGTACTTTCCCGCACATTGGAGTGAATACCAACCCGGTTCCCTGGAAACAGTTCCTGTGATTAGAGAGGGAGAACTCATCAAGCTGCACTCCGTCAATGATCGCACCATGCTAGAGATCTCCTCTTTGAAGCTTCCCGACGGGAATATCTTGCAGATCGGAATCAGCACAAAGAGGCGGCAGGAGGTACTGCATCGTTTTCGTCGCACATTCTTTGTTGTGTTCCTTCCTCTCACTGTGTTGGCCTTTCTTGGGGGATTTTTATTCTCTTCACGATCTCTCAAACCCGTCCGTCATCTTATCGAGGTAACGAGGGGGATCATCGATACCGGCAGGATGAATGCCCGCGTACCCTCCCGGGGCTCGGGAGGTGAATTGGATGAGCTGGTGGAGCTTTTCAACCGCATGCTGGCCAAGATCGATTCCCTGATCACGGGAATGCGCCAGTCCCTCGATAATGTGGCCCATGATCTGCGCACCCCTATGACGCACCTGCGTGCAACCGCGGAGTTGGCCATCCAAGGTAGAGAGAAGATCAGCGCCTATCAGGAAGCGCTGGTATCCTGCATGGAAGAGTCGGAGCGGATCCTCAATATGCTCGCCAGTCTGATGGACATTTCCGAAGCAGAAACCGGAGTCATGAAGCTGGATCGAAAGACAATCGACCTTTTGTCGCTCATCGACGACATGGTGGAGTTGTACAGCTACAGCGCAGAAGACAAGGGGATCACGATCACCCGGGAACCCGGTGAATCGATCCCTATCTTTGCGGATCTCAATCGCATCCGCCAGGTCATCGCCAATCTGCTCGACAATGCTATCAAATACACTCCGGCGGAAGGGTCGATAACGGTCAGTGCCCGCCGTCAGGGAAAAGAGGCGGTGGTGACGATCCGCGATACCGGTCCCGGTATTCCCCCCCAGGATCTGCCTCACATCTGGGACCGTCTGTTTAGAGGAGATCAGAGCCGTTCACAGCCCGGAATCGGTTTAGGCTTGGGTATGGTTCGAGCTATCGTTCAAGCCCACGATGGCCATGTAGAGGTAGAAAGCAAAACAGGACACGGCACAAGTTTCGTCGTTCGTTTGCCGCTTTAGAACAACAAGCACAGGTCCGATTTTCCTCCAACCATGAATACCCTTACAAAACTGTAACCTTCAAGTCAGGCGGCTGAAACGTATCCCCTGTATGTTGTAACCGGATTAAGAAACCAAGGGGGTATGACATGAGCCCGAAAACATTTTTCAAATCGAAGACAGTTCAGCTTATCTTTGCTGCCGTTGTCGGATTGATCGTCGGCTTTTTCGGAGGCCGAGTGCTTGAACAGCGCCTATCGCAACCTCCTGAAACGGTTGATGTTGTGTACACCCAGGAGCCGGCCCAGGTACAAGAGGGGTTTCAGGCTATACACAATATTCAGGCGGCTTTTCGAGATGTGTCCAGCCGGGTTCTGCCCTCCGTGGTGGAGATCGATGTGGTGAACGTCGTGCAAGCACAGCTTCCGAACATCGCTTCCCCCTTCGATTTCTTTTTCGGACCGGGCAGTCCAAGCGACCGATCGAGGGAGCAGGAGTTCCGGCAGGAAGGCCTAGGCTCCGGTGTGTTGGTCAAACGGGCGGGAGAGAGCGTCTACGTATTAACGAACAACCACGTGGTGGGGGAGGCCGAGGAAATTACAGTCAAGCTTGCAGACGGACGCAGCTTCACGGCCAAACTGGTTGGGACGGATCCGAAAAAGGACCTTGCTCTGGTGATGTTCACTACTGATCAGTCCGTGCCACTGGCGGAATTGGGCGACTCGGATGCACTCGAGGTTGGAAACTGGGTTCTGGCGGTGGGGAGTCCTCTGGGCTTCCACTCCACGGTGACTGAAGGGATCGTCAGTGCCATCGGCAGAAAGAGTCTGCCCGGTTCTGCGATTGCCTCATTCACCGACTATATCCAAACAGATGCGGCAATCAACCGGGGGAACTCCGGCGGGGCGCTGGTGGATATACAAGGTCGAGTGGTCGGGATCAACAGCTGGATCGCATCGCCTTCGGGCGGAAGTGTCGGACTGGGTTTTGCCATCCCCATTAACAATGCCAAGTCGGCTATCGAAGAGCTCATCACCAAGGGCAGAGCTTCCTATGGCTGGCTGGGCATCAATATGGGGACCCTGTCTCAGGAGGAGGTGGAGAGCCTGTATGGAGAGGAAATCCTCGGTGCTTTCGTGTACGGCGTGTATGAGGGCTCTCCAGCCGAGAAATCCGGGATTCTGCCCGGGGATATGATTACAGCTGTCAACGGTGAGAAGATCACCGATTCTACCCAACTGCTGCTGACCGTGGGGAACCTCAAACCCGGAGTAGGCGCTGATTTTACCATCCTGCGAGATCGGCAGCGGCTGGTCCGTACGGTGAACATCGCCGAGCGCCAGGATGAACAGGCTTTGGCGGATCAGGCCAGCCGGCTGTGGCCGGGCCTGTCCGTCGTGCAGATCACCCCGGAGCTGCGCTCCAGGCTCGACCTTCCCCGCAACGCCGGGAACTTGGTTATCGGAGCCGTCGTACAAGGCAGCCCGGCCGGGGTAGCCGGTCTCCGCGTCGGGGATATCCTCCGCACGGTCAATGATCACAAGGTGACCGATCTGGACGATTTCTTCCATGCGGTGAACGAACCGGATACCCGGGAGTTCATGCTGGAGGTTACCCGCCAGAGCGGTGATTACCGGATCGGGCTAGTGCGATGAGCTTGGTAGTACGAAGTAAAAAGTTGACTGCCCCGCCATTAATTGTGTTGCGGCGGCTGGACCCCTCCCGGCCGTCGTGCGGCGGGGCGTCGTTTTTAGCATTTTGAAAGAGAAGGTGAGAAGTGAATAGAAAAACAGCGGAGAAGACGATAGTAAGGGAGCCAATCCCTAAAGGCAATCAGGAATCCCTGGAGTCCCTGAAACAGCGCTTGGGTTTTTCCGATGCCGGTTTGACCGATACCGAAGTACAGGGACGGCAGGCCGAATACGGGTACAACGAAATCTCTGAGAAGAAGAAAAATCCGGTGATCAAGTTTCTCTCGTATTTCTGGGGACCGATCCCGTGGATGATCGAGGCCGCTGTTGTTCTTTCGGCGATCGTCCGCCACTGGGCCGAGCTGGCAATCATCGCCGTCCTCCTGGTGGCGAACGGGGTGATCGGTTTCTGGGAGGAGTACCAGGCGGGAAATACCATTGAAGCCCTCAAGGCCAAGCTGGCTTTGAGAGCCAGAGTCAAACGGGACGGATCCTGGACCACTGTCGCAGCCCAGGAGCTCGTTCCGGGGGATTTGATCCGTGTGCGGCTCGGGGACATCGTTCCGGCCGATGCCACGCTCCTGGAGGGCGGCCCGATCCAGGTGGATCAGTCGGCTCTCACCGGTGAATCCCTTCCGGTTCAAGCCGGTACCGAGGATACTGTGTATTCGGGATCGGTGGTCAAGCAGGGCGAGGCGGATGCGCTGGTTCATGCCACGGGAAGTAATACTTTTTTCGGAAAAACCGCCGGATTGGTGCAAGAAGCCCACACGGTAAGTCACTTCCAGCGCACAGTCTTGAAGATCGGAGACTACCTGATTGTCGTAGCTCTGGCATTGGTTCTGCTGATCCTCGGCGTATCCCTGTTCCGGGGTGACAACATGCTGACCACGATCCAGTTCGCACTGATCCTCACGGTAGCCGCCATCCCCGTAGCTCTGCCTACGGTTCTGTCCGTAACCATGGCCGCCGGAGCCCGCATTTTGGCGAAGAAACAGGCTATCGTGAGTCGCCTGAGCAGCATCGAAGAGATGGCGGGAATCGACACGTTATGCTCGGATAAAACCGGTACCCTGACTCAAAATCGGTTGACTTTGGGTGAGGTGTTCACGGTCAATAGCTATAAACCGGAGCAGGTGATTCACCTGGCCGCTCTTGCCTCCCGTGCGGAAAATCAGGATCCCATTGACCTGGCGATTCTGGAGAAAGACACCGCCGATGGGCATGAGAAGGTCAGTCATTTCCAGCCCTTCGATTCGGTGCACAAGCGCACAGAGGCAACGGTGACCGACTCGGAAGGGCGGGAATACAAGGTCACAAAGGGCGCCCCCCAGGTTATCCTCTCCCTCGTCGCTGACGGCGCTCAGGTTGCCAAACAGGTTGAGGAGGCGATCCAAGAGTTTGCGGACCGCGGCGACCGCTGCCTTGGGGTGGCCCGTAGCGATGAGAATCAAAGGTCGTGGAGCTTCGTTGGACTGCTGCCGCTTTACGATCCGCCCCGGGAGGATTCCAAGGAGATTATCGCTTCGGCCAGGGACATGGGCATCGATGTGAAGATGGTGACCGGGGACCAGTTGGCTATTGCCCGGGAGATCGGCCGGCAGTTGGACGTGGGGCAGAACATCATGAATGCCGATATGTTCTCCGAAACCCGACATCATGAGAGCGGACGGCAGGCTGAGGCTATCGAAAAGGCCGACGGTTTCGCCCAGGTCTTCCCGGAGCACAAGTATCACATCGTGGACGTCCTGCAGCAGCGAAAGCACATCGTAGGGATGACCGGAGACGGGGTCAACGATGCGCCTGCGCTGAAGAAGGCAGATGTGGGAATCGCCGTGTCGGGAGCCACCGATGCAGCCCGGAGTGCCGCGGATATCGTGCTGCTTTCGCCGGGCTTGCGCGTGATCATCGACGCCATACGGGAGGCACGCAAGATCTTCCGGCGAATGAACAGCTACGCCATCTACCGCATCGCCGAAACGATCCGCGTGCTGCTGTTCATGACTCTGTCTATCCTGGTCTTCAACTTCTACCCGGTAACGGCGGTGATGATCGTCCTGCTCGCCCTTCTGAATGACGGGGCGATTTTGTCCATCGCGTATGATAGGGTCCGCTATTCCCAAAGACCCGAGGCCTGGGATATGCCGGTTGTTCTGGGCATGGCCACGGTTTTAGGCGTCGCAGGGGTCATCGCCTCTTTCGGTTTGTTCTATTTAGGGGAACGGGTTTTTCACTTCAGCCGGGATTTCCTGCAGACGCTGATGTACCTCAAGCTGTCGGTAGCCGGTCACTTGACGATCTTCCTGACCCGCACCGAGGGACCATTTTGGTCCTCCAAGCCGGCACCGATTTTGGTCGGGGCGGTGGTTGGTACCCAGCTGGTGGCAACGATCATCGCGGTTTTCGGGGTGTTTATGACACCTATCGGCTGGACCTGGGCGGCCTTCGTCTGGGGCTATGCCCTGGTGTGGTTTTTTATCAACGATATGGTCAAGCAGGGTGTCTACCGCGTATTCAGTGCTCGTCATCCGGGTTTGCTGGGCGCGGGTGCTCGTCGCGGTTGATCGTTACAAGATTGTAATGAGAGTGAAAGGGTGTGGAAAAACACCGTTACGAATTTATGAAAAAGATTTTGTGTGAGGAGGGTTCAATATGATTCACAAAAAAGTGCAAAAATCGGTTGGAGTCGGACTGCCGATCCTGGTTCTGCTGGTGGCTTTGGTGGGATTCGGAGTGTCCGGTTCGTTGTACGCAGACGTCTACGGTTCCGCCGCGAAAGGCTTGCAGTCCCTGGAGAGCATTCAGAGTTCCTTCCGGGCTGTGGCTCATCAGGTTATACCAACGGTCGTAGAGATTGATGTCGTCGACGTGGTCAAGCGACCCGTGGTGACAAATCCCTTCGAGTTCTTCTTCGGGCCTCAGGGGCAGGATCAGAAGCCCAAGGAACAGGAGTTCAAGCAATACGGGCTCGGTTCCGGGGTGATCGTGCGCAGGGACGGCAACAAAGTGTATGTTCTCACGAACAACCATGTGGTGGGCGAAGCCGATGAGATCAGCGTCAAACTGTCCGACCAACGGCAGTTCACCGCCAAGCTGGTCGGTACCGACGCTCGTAAGGATCTGGCTCTGGTGGTGTTCGAGACAAGAGACCAGGTCCCGATTGCCGTGTTGGGGAACTCGGACGAACTTCAGGTGGGCGACTGGGTGCTGGCGGTCGGAAATCCTCTCGGTTTTTCCTCGACCATCACCTCGGGAATCATCAGCGCCCTTGGCAGGCATTCCATGCCCGGATCGAATACGGCCTCGTTCACCGATTACATTCAGACGGATGCCGCAATCAACCAGGGAAACTCGGGAGGAGCCCTGGTCAACATCTACGGTCAAGTGGTGGGGATAAACACCTGGATCGCCTCTCCTTCCGGAGGAAACGTGGGCTTGGGTTTTGCCATTCCCATCAACGACGCCAAAAAGGATATCGAGGATCTGCTCAGCAAGGGTAAGGTGGAATACGGCTGGCTGGGAGTCTACATCGGCAATCTGCCTGAGGATGCGGCTAGCGACATGAAGTTGGAGGAAGTAAACGGCGCCTTCGTGTCCAACATCTTCAAAGATTCCCCTGCAGACAAAGCCGGCATACAGCCTGGGGACTACGTCACGTCTCTGAACGGCATTGCGATCGACAATGCCAACCAGCTGTTGCAGCTGGTCGGTAACCTCAGGCCCGGGGAGAGGGCGCGTTTCGAGCTGATTCGCGACGGTTCTCCATTGACGCTGACCGCCAGGATCACCGCACGAGGTGAGGACAGTGAAATCGGCAAACAGGCCAACCGGGTGTGGCCCGGGCTGTACCTGGTGGATGTGAATAAAGATATGCGCAAATCCCTCGAGCTGCCCCCCTTCAAACACGGTGTGGTGGTTGCTGCGGTGGTGCAGGGCAGCGCTTCTGCTGTGGCCGGCCTGCGTCAGGGGGATGTGATTGAGTCGATCAACGGCCGGGATCTGAAAAACGTCGCGGATTTCTACTCGCTGATCAACGCAAAGAAAGGTGCGGAGCTCAGCTTCCGGATCTTCCGCCAGGGTGTGGAGTTGGTAATCGGACTGGTCAGTTAAGACAACGCCACACAGAAGTATTCGCTGATTTATTCGTTGCGGCCGGCTCTCCTGAGCCGGCCGCTTTCATTTTCCGAATATCCGATTTGCTAAAACAATTGTGGCGCCTGTATTAAAACCATGGTATGCTTTGCCGTATTTGTTACTTTTATGGTAATGTTACACATTCCAGGGTCTTTCATTGTTTCCGAGCGATTAAGGGGCCACCAATTCTTGTGTTGCAGTTAAGTGGGAATGAACATAACGCCCGTTTTCCCGCAGTTCCTTCATGCCATTTGTATGGATTTTTGTTTTCTGATAGCAGTACTTGTTTGATCAAATATCGATAGGGTGTTGAAACAGGCTTTTTCATCTGGATGTGGTACCGTGTGGCCTCCTTCGTCGAGGTTTCGGCACGCTGAACGTGATGCATTGGAGTGCATTGATATACTGGTAGCCGTAGAGTCGTAAATTGGGAATGTCGTAAATGGGGATGGATGAAATATGAAAAAACATGAGGAAACGCAGATATTGGGGGCGCTCCCCCTGTCTTTCGGACAAGCTTGTTTGAACTTCAACTTTCTTCTTCCAGAAGAAATGGGTTTCCTGGAACAGATTGAACCTGAGGAGTGGTATCCCATTGAAAAAGTATTGAGCATTCTCAATAGTGTAGGCGAGAAATATTCCGACCCTGCGCCCATCTATGAGCGAATCGGTATGGAAATGATGAGTCTTTGGTACTCTCACGGTCCGGGGAAACAACTTATCAAAAGGGGCGTTGATTTTCTACATTTCCAAACCAGTTCGGAGGGCTATTACAGCGTCATACGGGGAAATCCCGATCAAATCGGAAATTTCTCTCTGCTGAGCGTGGATGAACAAAAAGGTACCGCTGTTGTTCGAAGCACAACCTATTTTAACAGAGATATGGAGCGGGGCGTTCTCATCGGCGGTTTAGGAGCACCGAAAGATCTGATCTATATCAATGTGGACAACTCGGAGGACAAAGACGTATTCCAAATCCGGTTCCGAGATCCCCGGCTGGCTTATGAAGATTGGGAGGACGTCAGGGAGACATCGGGGCGCGTTGATCTAACCACGTTATATTGGACGCATAAAATGCTCGAGGATGAGTTCAAACGTTACAGTGCTTTCTGGAACTCAACGAATGATACGTTGTCGAGGGCATTTGACAAACTGAGAACACAGGAAAAGGCGCTTCGTAACTCCGAGGCGCTGTATCACTCCCTGGTTGAAAATATACCACAGAATATTTTCTGCAAGGACATCACAAGCAGGTATACCTTTGTCAACCAGCAGCTCTGTTCAACGGAAAAGAAGCCCAAGGAAGATATCCTCGGCAAAAACGATTTTGATCTGTATCCACCGGAGGTGGCTCGGAAATTCCGACAGGACGATCAACGTGTTCTTGAAACCGGCGAGACCATCGAAGTGATCGACGTCCAGAAAACTCCGGAAGGGCAGGAACGCTATACGCAGGTGGTTAAGACACCGATCTGCGACGCGAGTGAGCGCATTGTCGGGATTCAGGGGATATTCTGGGATATTACCGAGCATAAGCGCATGGATGATGCCTTGCAGGAGTCGGAAGCGGAATTGCGCGCCCTGTTCAAGGGAATGACCGATGTGGTCATCATGGTGGACCGTGACGGAGGTTTCCTTAAAATTGCACCAACCTCGTCGGACCTCCTCTACAAACCGGCGGATGAACTTCAGGGAAAAACCCTGCACGAGACGTTTCCCAAAGAACAAGCCGATATTTTTTTGGACTATATCAGGAAGAGTCTGGGCACACAGCAGCTCGTCAGCTTCGAGTATAGCTTGAACATCGGAGGGGATGATCTGTGGTTTGACGGGCGCGTTGCCCCGATGTCGGAGAACACTGGCGTGTTCGTGGCTCGAGACGTTACCGAACACAAGCGGGTGGAAGAGGCCCTGCGGGAGTCGGAAGCGGAATTACGTGCTCTGTTCCAAGGAATGACCGATGTGGTCATAATGCTGGATGGGGACGGACACTATCTCAAATTCGGGCCAACATCGGCTCGGCTGTACAGGCCAATAGAGGAACTGCGGGGAAAAACCTTGCATGAGACGTTCCCTCAAGATCAGGCAGACGTGTTTTTGGGACATATCCAGGAGAGCCTGGCGACCCGGCAGATCGTACAGTTTGAGTACAGCTTGACCGACGACGGAACCGAGCTGTGGTTTGACGGGCGCGTTGCCCCGATGTCGGCCAATGTAGTTGTCTTCGTCGCTCGGAATATTACCGAACGCAAGCGAGTGGAGGCGGTACTGCGACAGAGTGAGGCCAAGCTGAGAAGCATTCTCGAGTCTTCCCCGAATGCTATTGCCGTGAGTGACCTCAAGGGCAACATCGTGGAATGCAACCAAATGGCAGTGGAAATGTACGGCTATCACTCGAGAGAAGAACTACTCGAGGAATCCGCTTTTACCTTGATCGCAGAAAAAGATCATGAGAAAGCGATAAAGAACGTTGAAGCCACTCTCACGCAGGGAGACGCGAACAACGTTGAATACACGTTCAGAACAAAGGAGGGCGTAGAGTTCGCCGGAGAGCTCTCGGTGAGCGTGGTCCGGGATGCTTCCGGCAATCCTTCCGGCTACGTCGCTATTTCCCGAGATATCACCGAGCGCAAGCGGGCGGAGCAGGAATTGCGACGCGCCAAAGAGGTTGCCGAAGCGGCGGATCGTGCGAAAAGTGCCTTTCTTGCCAACATGAGCCACGAGTTGCGGACCCCGTTGAACAGTATTTTGGGTTATACACAAATCCTCAAGCGCGACAAGAATCTGGTAAAGCCGCAAAAAGATGCCGTGAACACGATTCACCACAGCAGTGAACACTTGTTAACCCTCATCAATGAGCTGTTGGACCTTTCCAGGATTGAAGCACAGAGAATGGAACTGGAGCCGGCGGATGTGTATTTTCCCGGTTTCCTCAGAGGTATCACCGGGATTGCCCGGATCCGAGCGGAGCAGGAGGGGGTTTCTTTCACGTGTGATATTGCCCGCGATTTGCCGGAGGGCGTGCAAGCCGATGAAAAGCGACTGCGGCAGGTACTGTTGAACCTGATTAATAACGCGATCAAATTTGCCGATCAGGGACGTGTTCTTTTCAGTGTCAGGGCTGAAGCACATTCAAGCACAGGTACTAACCCGTTGGTAACGACTATCCATTTCGAAGTCACGGACACAGGGATAGGTATATCACCGGATAAATTGGAGGACATTTTTCTGCCTTTTCAACAGGTGCATGGTACTCAGGTGAGAGCCGAAGGTACCGGTTTGGGTCTTCCCATCAGCAGAGAACTGGTCCGAATCATGGGCAGCGAACTGCACGTTCGCAGCGTTGTGGGGCAGGGTACGGCATTTTGGTTCGATCTTGAACTATCCGAAGTTGAAGGGATCAGTGAGGGTGAAGCGTTCGGCACAGAAAAACAACCGCGCCATATCATCGGCTATAGAGGAAAGAAACAGCGGGTTTTGCTGGTTGACGATAACGATGAAAATCGTGCGGTTTTGCGCGACATGCTTTTCCCGCTGGGCTTTGAGATTGAAGAAGCAGTGGACGGAAAGGAGGCGTGTGCCAAGGCGACGGCATTCAATCCAAAGCTTATTTTGATGGATCTAGTAATGCCGGTAATGGACGGTTTTGAGGCAACCAGACGGATTCGAAAGATTTCAAAGCTCAAAGGAGTGAAAGTGATCGGCGTTTCGGCGAGTGCATTCGATTCGAACAGGAAGGTGAGTTTTCAAGCCGGTTGTGATGATTTTCTCACCAAACCTATACAGATAGACCAGTTGTTGGAGAGCATCCGTACCCATTTGGGACTGGCATGGCTGTACAAGGAACAATCGGTCGCTGCTTCTGGAGAACAAAAGCTCTCTAAAAAGACGACGCTGCCTATCCCTGGGAAAGAGTATTTGCAGACCTTATTGGAGTTCGCCGAAATTGGTCATATTACAGGTATTCAACAAACTCTCGAGGACATGAAAAGGGTGGACGAAAAATATATCCCCTTTGTCAGCGAGATTGAAGAACTTGCTGAGAATTTTCAGTTCAAACAGATTGTCGCGATGATTCAGAGTCATCTATCGGGAGGGCAGCAATGAAGCCGAGAGCGACAGACAAGAGTACGATCCTGATCGTTGATGATAGGCTCGATAATTTGAAGCTGCTGACCACCTTTTTGCGGCAGAGAGGTTTTGAAATCATGGTGGCGCAAAGTGGTGAGGAAACACTCAAACATGTTGAGCGTATTGTCCCGGATATCATTCTGTTGGATGTGATGATGCCGGGAATCGACGGATTCGAGACCTGCCGGATGCTCAAGCAACAGGGGAGCATCAAGGAGACTCCGGTAATATTCATGACGGCTCTATCAGAGACCGTGGACAAAGTCAAAGGTTTTGAAATGGGCGCTGTCGACTATCTCACCAAGCCGCTGCAACACGAAGAGGTTTTGGCTCGTGTGAATGCCCATCTGACCATTCGGAAATACCAACGTCAGCTCCAGGAACAGAATGAATTGTTGCAGCAGAAAAATGTTCTCCTGGAAGAGCAGAAGCAGGAGCTGCAGGAAAGTGAAGCACGATTCCAGGGGCTGTCAGAAGCCACCTTTGAGGGGATTCTCATTCATGACGGGGGACAATTTGTTGACGGCAACCAGATGCTGGAAAAAATGTTCGGTGTCAGACGTGCTGAGGTGGTCGGGAAAAATGTAATAGAGTTTCTGGCCCCCGCATATCAGGACAAAGTCCTGGAGTGGATGCGCGGGAAAAAGGAGGAACCTCACGAAGCGGAGGGCATCAGAAAAGACGGCTCTCTGTTTCCCCTTGAGCTACAAGGCAAAACGATGCCTTATCGGGGCCGGGATGTCCGGGTTGTCGCAATTCGGGATCTAACCTGGCGAAAAAAAATGGAGGAAGAAAAAGCCCTGATCCAACAGGAGAACCTTGTATTCAGCCTGGATACCTTAGGGTTTGTCACGCACGAACTCAAATCTCCGTTGGCGGCAATGCAAACGTTGATTGCGGTGATGCTGGAGGGGCTTGCCGGCGAGGTTCCGGAAAAAATCGGGATGTATCTGATCCGCATAAGGCGTAATTGCGAGGAATTGCAGGACATGATCAAGAACTACCTCGATCTGTCCCGGATCGGCGCTGGAGAACTGGTCGTCCGCAAAGTACCTGTCGCTTTCCGAAAGGACATTGTGGACCCGTGTGTCGAACATGCTCAGATACTCTTAAAATCCCGTGAAGTTGCGCTTGTCGTCGACTGCCCCGACAAACTGACGGTTGAGGCAGATCATGACCTGCTTCGTGTCGCACTAACCAATTATCTCACGAATGCTGCCAAATATGGCGAGGAACACACTCAGGTCCGACTCACTGTCGAAGAAGACCAGGGTAAACTGATCACCTCGGTTTGGAATCAGGGGGCGGGTTTCCGTCCGGAAGAACAGGATTCGCTGTTTGCAAGATTCTCCCGGTTGGACAACAAGAATACCAAGAAAAACCGTGGGAGCGGCTTGGGGCTTTATCTGACGAAAATCATCGTCGAGCTCCACGACGGCAAGGTTTGGGCGGAATCTGTTCCCGACAAATGGGCGAAATTCTGTTTCGGTATTCCTTTGGACAACATGATCAATGCACGGGGTAAATGAGTGTGCCACGCTTAAGATAACCATATATGCCTTATCACTGCTGTCCGGTTGTTTGAATATCCAATCTTAATAATTGTATTGAATGTAAGTAATTAAATGGAAAAAATGCTTTTATCGATTTGAACTGAGAAATATACTCTGACCATGTTCCTATGCGGAATTGAAAGGAATGGTCAGTGAATACCGGACGAAGCATCTTTTCGCAGATCATGGATTACGTTCCCATGTACGAGTTCAGAAAATGTGTACAACGATATCACGGGAATTACAAGGTGCGGAATTTCTCTTGCTGGAACCAGTTCCTGTGTCTGGCCTTCGCACAACTTACCTACCGTGAGAGCCTAAGGGACATCGTTTGTTGCCTTCGGTCGATGGAGAAAAAACTCTATCACATGGGGTTTCGAGGAACCATATCGCGAAGCACTCTGGCCGATGCAAACGAAACTCGAGATTGGCGAATCTATGCAGATTTTGCACAGGTGTTGATTCATATCGCCAGGGGTCTGTACAAAGATGATGAGTTTGGAGCCGAACTCGATAATACCGTCTATGCTCTGGACTCAACGACGATTGATCTTTGCCTTTCTCTGTTTCCCTGGGCACAGTTTCGCAAACAAAAAGGAGCCATCAAGCTGCATACCCTACTGGACCTGCGTGGTAATTTACCTTCTTACATACAAATAACAGACGGTAAAGTGCATGATGTAAACATCCTGGATGATCTGATCCCCGAACCGGGCTCCTTCTATATTATGGATCGTGGGTACCTTGACTTCGCCAGGCTCTACAGGCTGACACAATTCTGTGCGTTCTTCGTCACCCGTGCGAAAACCAGCCTCAAGTGTCGTAGACTCTATTCGCACCCGGTTGACAGATCCGTTGGGCTACGATGCGATCAAACGATCGTATTGACAGGTTATATCTCCTCCAAGGGATATCCGGACAAACTGCGACGTACGCGATATTTCGATGGGGAAAAGGAAAAACACTTAACCTTCTTGTCGAACAATTTTATTATCCCGGCTCTGACCATCGCCCAGCTGTACAAATGCCGTTGGCAGGTCGAATTGTTTTTTCGCTGGATCAAGCAGCACTTGAGAATCAAAGCGTTCTATGGGACTTCGAAGAATGCAGTGAAGACCCAGATCTGGATCGCTATCTCGGTGTATGTGCTTGTCGCAATCATCAAGAAGCGGTTGGAATTGGATCTCAGTCTCTACACTATTCTCCAAATTTTGAGTGTGACAGCCTTTGAACAAGTGCCTATAATACAAGTACTTAAGAATTATGACTACAGGTTGTTAAACAGCGATTTGGATAATCAATTGCTATTATTTGATTTATAACCGGACAGCAGTGATGCCTTATATGTGAAAATCCGGGTAATCCCACGCAAAAAACCCCTGAAATCGGGTCGTATATGCTCAATATGAACGGAACACACTCTTCACACGATAGAAGTCGCTGGAACAAAATCCAGCATCACCCATCGTCTATTTTCCCTTACGGCCGCGGCGAAAGAGAAAGTTTTTCATATAACTGTCTGGGGCGAGCGGTCCATCCTTGACAAAACGGACGTCCTCGATTGAGTAGAATGCATTCGGATTGAACTCATTGATCAAGCTCTCTACTCGTGCGAGGTCTTTTCTTTTAACAACTGTGAAAATAATTCGGACCTCTCCACGTTCCCCGTTGGCTGAAAGCTCTGTTATTCTGTATCCGCCAGACCTGAGATGCGAAGCCAATTCAATTCCACTGGCTCTGGTGATTATGCGAATAATCACCTGGCCGAGAGAGAGCTTTTCTTCAACAAGCATTCCGACATAGGTGCCCGCTGAAAATCCGAGTGCATAGGCAAGGAACGTGGCGACATTGGAAACGTTGCTCATCAGCTGTCTGATCGCAACAAGCCAAATAAGAATTTCGAAGAAGCCGAATAGTGGCGCAAGCCGTTTCAGCCCTTTCGAGAGAAAGATGATCCTGATGGTGCCAATGGTTACATCAAGAATCCGGGATGTAAAGATCAACAAAGGGAGCAGTACCCACTGGAAAAGCATCGAGTCCATGAAATCCATAGCTTTCAAATCCTCCAAATATGAAACAGTTGGCCTTGCCCCGCTTCAGGGATCCGGGATATCGAAGCCGATAACCGGTTTGTCCGTTGGCTGAAGCACATTGCCCCGCAGCAGCACAGCATCCCGGGTGGGATCGTCCTGAAGATCCAGGTGATCATCCAGATCCGCGTATTGGACATTCGGCCGGGACAGGGCAAAGTGCAGACCCGCTGCACTAGCCAGTCCGGTTTCATCCATGCAACCAACCATGCTCTCCAGACCAGCCGAACGGGCTACGGAATTGATATGCAGGGCGTCGCAGATGCCGCCCACCTTCATCAATTTTATGTTCACCATGTCCACCATTTCACCTTGAGCCAGGTGGAAAGCATCCCGCAGGCTCATCAGGCTTTCGTCCGCCATGACGGGGATCGTCACACGGCGAGTAACCTTTTCCAGAGCCTCCAGGCGGTCGCGGGAAACAGGCTGCTCCAGCAGTTCCAATCCGGCTGCAGCAGTTGCTCTGATAAAGCTGACCGACTGCTCCACCGAGTAGCCCTAATTGGCATCAAAGCGAAGTTCTATTTTCGGACCCACCGCTTCGCGAACTTCCAGAACTCGCTCTACATCCTCATCCAAATCTATCCTACCCTTGATTTTCAAGCTGGTAAATCCCCGGCTGAACAGGCTGCGTGCCTTGGATACGGTGAGCCCTACCGGCTGAATGCCGATGGTGATACTGGTTCGTATCGATTGCCGGTAACCGCCGAGTATACGCCACAAAGGCAATCCGGCTGTTTTCCCCGAGATGTCATACAGAGCCATATCCACGGCAGCTCGAGCGGAAGGATTGTGCGACAAGGGCGTTCGCGGCGCCTCGACTGTTTTTTCGATGCGCGTCGAACTTCCGATGCATACCTGGTTCGTTTTACCATGACACCATCCTCTCATAAGCTGATGTCTCCGGTAAACACGGCGCGGTTCACAGACAACTACAGGTTAGAGAATTGAAACAGTCTATGTGAATCACACAAATAATTATAAAATATACCTCGCTCTGAACTTGCTCCGGGTTCGAAAATAATCTGAGGAGTGTGTCACAAAATGGGTCCCGTTTTAAATGGCCATATATGCCGTGTAACGACGGGACATTCTCTTCACACAGTAGAAGTCACTGGTTCAAATCCAGTGGTACCCATTTTGGGAAACTATAATCGCAGGACGAGCCCTGCGGAAGCCAACAGTTCCTGCGTCTGATAATCCGATCCCGTATCTATATTCTTCATATTGGCGTATTCGACGGACGCCCGGATACCTGTTTTGAGACGAAAGAAGTATGCTAGGTCTAGTTTGCCTCTAAAACCAAAGAAGTTGTTATCATACTCGCCGGTAGGATCATTCAACTCCATGCGGCTATAGGGTGTCATCATCAGATCAACCTCGAAGCGCAAAGACTTGTAGGATATCGATAAGGAAGGAGAAAGTACGTCGCTTGGCTGATTTTCCGTCTCTTTCGATTTGTCAGAATACCAGAAATAGAAAGAAAACATGGAGCCGATTCCCACAAAGAAGTGTTCGGTTACGATGAACCGTGCGTGCAACGTATAGTATAAATTCAGAAACGAATTATTGGATTTTGTTCCAAAGTTGAAGTAGTATCTCCTCGCTTCGTATATCAGCTCAAATGGAATCGCGTAAGATGTAAAGCTTGCTCCGGGAGAAGCCGTTGAACTCATATAGCCGCCACTAAAATATAGCTCGGCATAGGTCGGGTAGAGGAAACCGTCATCAGCCACCGCCCAGGCATCGTACAGAGACAATCCGTAATACACCAAACCAACTCCACCAAAGACTAGTACTGGTGGTAGATCACCGGAGGAGGCATATATTATCGAAGCGCTTATCGGACCTAACACTCCGAACAGGAGCACCGGCACCTGTCCTTGGTAGCCGTTGTATACTGCGCCCAAGCCGGGGATCAGGGCTTTGCGCAGCGCAACCTTGGGATCCGTGAGTTTTCTGGGGATTTTCCCGAAGAGGAGTATATCCTCGACTTCGACGTCGGCTTCGAGCTCTCGCTCCAGACTGACGCTTCTTCCGGCTCTTAGAGTTACTCGTCCCTGATAGGGCTTGTACCCGGCTCCAGAGCGGATCTCCAAATGGTACGTGCCCGGTTCCAGATCGTTCAGCTTCAATGGAGTAACGCCGAGGAACTTGCCGTCCATGAACACGTTGGCTCGATCCGGTACGGAGCGAACCTCCAGAGTGCTCGTATCCTCTGCACGCTGCAGGACGATCTGACCGATTTCCACGGTCTGACCGACTTCCACGGTGCCGGCGGACTCCAGAATACGGCAGAGGCTGCCCTCGGGACTGACCTTCTCAACACTGAGATTGGCAATTCCGTTCTGTTCGCTCATGATGATGCTGCCGCTCTCATCCCGGATGAGCTCGATTGTTATCACCGACAAGACATCCTCCGGAGCGATGCCCGCCGATTCTCCGAGAGAGGTGTAGATCGAGGCATCCTCGATCTTGGTTACTCGGCCCCTGACCTCAATGTTGGTTGTCAATTTCGAAACGATCTCCGATACCGCCGGGATCAGCTGATCGTCGTTGCGGATCTGCACGCTTTCGGAGACCTCGACCTCGGCCCGCTCCACGTCAACGATGCGGAGGGACAGCAGGTATTTCACATACTCGCTGTCGTAGCGAGCCAAAGACCCGAACAGCACTTTTTGTACGTTGAGAACATTGCCGGCCTGAGCCGCGCTTTGGGCGCTGGTGATACCGGACAGCTGCAGTTCCTGTTCCTGGAGCACTGTTTCCAGTCTTCCCCGCTCCACCAGGCTGAATTGCGGGAGCTTGGCGATTTCGGTTTGAAGCAAATCCTCCACCATTCTGGCAGTCTCGGGCTTTACACCAAGGGGCTCGATCCGGGTAACGGCCAACTGGATGTCTTGTGAACCGACAACAGATGCGAAACAAATCAGAAAAACCAGTATTAGGACTCCAGATTTTCTCATGGCCGACCTCCTGAATAATACGTTGTCTTGCTATAACTGATCCGAGAATGCATGCAAGGAAACGTTATATCTAAACTGATGTAATTTGATAAAAAAAATGGGCTATGTAGTGATTCGTGCCGTTTCGGATTCGTTGCCTTGTGGAGTATTCGTGAGTTATTCGCGCAGTCTGAACGCGTCCGCAAGGGATGGTTTTTGAAGAGACCCGATCGATCGATTCACGGGTCAGAAAGCTAGTTCTATGCTGCTGCCTGACTGGAACGAATGTCAACTTTTGTTCCGTCGATGACATTGGCGAATGAGCTCGGTTCCACGTCGAACTGCCCTTGGAAGGTAAAAAGAGAGCCAAAGAAATGTACAGCGAAGCAGAATATTGTATAATTCTAACTGTACAAATCTAAAACAGTCAGGAAAGGAGAAAGCAGATGAGTGAAGAGAGCAAAGGCCCGGTAACGGGCAGAACCGGTGGTTTCACTGCTGGCAGCGGCACATCGAACCGGGACTGGTGGCCGAACCAGGTGAATCTCAAGATTCTTCACCAGCACTCTCACCTGAGCAATCCGATGGGCGGGGCGTTCAACTACGCTGAAGAGTTCAAAAAACTCGACCTGCAGGCTCTAAAGAAGGACCTCTATGCACTGATGACCGAATCGCAGGACTGGTGGCCGGCCGACTGGGGCCACTACGGTCCGCTCTTTATCCGGATGGCCTGGCATAGCGCAGGCACCTACCGCATGGGCGACGGCCGCGGAGGCGCGGGATCCGGCTCACAACGCCTGGCGCCCCTCAACAGCTGGCCGGACAACGTGAACCTGGACAAGGCGCGCCGGCTGCTCTGGCCGGTCAAGCAGAAATACGGCAGGAAAATCTCCTGGGCCGACCTGATGATCCTGGCCGGCAACTGCGCTCTGGAGTCGATGGGCGTCAAGACCTTCGGCTTCGCCGGAGGTCGCGAGGACGTCTGGGAGCCGGAGGAGGACATCTATTGGGGCTCTGAGGCCGAGTGGCTTGGCGACAAGCGCTATTCGGGCGACCGCGATCTGGAGAATCCGCTGGCCGCCGTGCAGATGGGCCTGATCTACGTGAACCCGGAAGGCCCGAACGGCAAACCGGATCCGGCCGCCTCCGGCCGTGACGTTCGGGAGACCTTCGCGCGCATGGCCATGAACGACGAAGAGACCGTCGCTCTGGTCGCCGGCGGCCACACCTTCGGCAAGTGCCATGGCGCCGGTCCTGCGACCCACGTTGGCCCTGAACCGGAAGCCGCCGGCATCGAAGAGCAGGGCCTCGGCTGGAAGAGCAGCTTCGGCAGCGGCAAGGGCGGCGATACGATCGGCAGCGGCATCGAGGGCGCCTGGAAGCCGAGGCCGACAAAATGGGACATGGGCTATCTGACTATGCTGTTCAAATACGAGTGGGAATTGGTCAAGAGCCCGGCCGGCGCGCATCAGTGGCTGGCCAAGGACGTGGCTGAAGAGGACATGGTGGTCGACGCGCACGACCCGTCGAAGAAACACCGGCCGATGATGACCACGGCGGACCTCTCCCTTCGCTACGACCCGGTCTACGAGCCGATCGCGCGGCGCTACCAGCAGAACCCCGAAGAGTTCGCAGACGCCTTCGCCCGAGCGTGGTTCAAACTCACCCACCGAGACATGGGCCCCCGCTCGCGCTATCTCGGCCAGGAGGTTCCTGCAGAAGAGCTTATTTGGCAAGATCCCATCCCCCCTGTCACTCATGAACTGATTGACGAGCAGGACATCACCGACCTCAAGGGCAAGATCCTCGCATCGGGATTGTCTGTCTCCCGACTGGTATCGACCGCCTGGGCATCGGCGTCCACCTTCCGCGGTTCCGACAAGCGCGGAGGTGCGAACGGGGCGCGTATCCGTCTTGATCCGCAGAAGGATTGGGAAGTCAACCAGCCGGCCCAACTCAAGAAGGTGCTGAAGACCCTGGAGGGGATCCAAAAGAAGTTCAACAGCGCGCAGTCCGGCGGGAAGAAGGTATCCCTGGCCGACTTGATCGTGCTGGGCGGATGCGCGGGTGTTGAGAAAGCCGCGAAGGATGCCGGTCACGATGTGACTGTTCCGTTCACACCGGGACGCACGGATGCGTCGCAGGAGCAGACCGACACAGCGTCATTCGCTGTACTCGAGCCGGTCGCAGACGGCTTCCGTAACTACCTCAAAACCAAGTTCAGCGTAGCGGCGGAGCACCTGCTGGTGGATCGTGCACAACTGCTGACGCTGACCGCTCCTGAGATGACGGTTCTGATTGGCGGTATGCGCGTCCTGAATGCCAACTTCGAACAGTCCCCGCATGGCGTTTTCACCAAGCGGCCGGAGATGCTCACCAACGACTTCTTCGTGAACCTGCTCGACATGGGCACGAAGTGGGAAGCAACATCGGAAGACGAAGAGGTATTCGAGGGTCGGGATCGTGCCACGGGCGCGCTTAAGTGGACAGGCACCCGTGTCGACCTCATCTTCGGTTCGAACTCCCAACTCCGGGCTTTGGCCGAAGTCTACGCGTGTGAGGACGCTCAAGAGAAGTTCTTGAACGACTTTATAGAGGTGTGGGACAAGGTAATGAACCTTGACCGTTTCGACCTCGCCTGATCGTAGTCTAAACGTCTTCGGGGGTCGCCCCCGCCCCTGAGCTCACTTCTCAAGCCACTGGGCGGTCTTCACCAAACCCAGGAGCTCCTTCCGATACCACTCGCGGTCCTCTCCGAGAGCCTGCTCCGCAAGCCCGAGGGCCAGCTGATAGTCAGCCGTTCCTTTGTAGATCGAGTCTCTCAGGATCAGGGCAAAGGCGGCCACAGCCGCGGAGAAGCGATAGTCGTCCGAGGTTGCCTCCAAGGCCAGCGGATCGAAGAGAATCGGTCTTTCCACGTAGCGGCTCTGCGCTTCTCCCGGTTTCTTGTACCTGAATTTGATCAACAGCAGCTCGTTCGAGTTCTCGGCACCCACCCGAACCTCGGAGGATTGATATCTCAGTTCCCGAAGGGGAGCCTCGGCTCCCCTGCTGATTTTCAGCTCGTAGAGCACCGTGACCGAGTGTCCGGCGCCCATCTCTCCTGCGTCTTTCCTGTCGTCGGCGAAGTCCTCGGTTCGGAGCACACGGTTTTCGTACCCGATCAGGCGGTAGGAGTCGACGATCGCCGGGTTGAACTCGATCTGGATCTTCACGTCCCCCGCGATCGTATACAGGGTGCCTCCCAGCTCGGCTACCAGGGCCTTGCGCGCCTCCATCTCGCTGTCGATGTAGGCGTAGTTCCCGTTCCCGGAGTCCGCCAGGCTTTCCATGCGGCTGTCTTTGTAGTTGCCCATACCGAAGCCGAGCACGGTCAGATAGATTCCGGACTGTCTCTTCTCCTCGATCAGCCGCACCAGAGCGCCTTGACTCGACACACCGACGTTGAAATCCCCGTCCGTGGCCAGAATAACCCGGTTGTTGCCCTCCGGATCGAAATACTGGTTCGCAATGGAGTAGGCCAGCCGGATACCCGCTCCGCCGGCGGTGGACCCGCCGGCCCTCAGTTTATCAAGAGCGGCAAGGATCTTTCTCTTCTCATTGCCGGGAGTAGGGGGCAGGACCAGCCCCGCGGCTCCCGCGTAGACCACGATCGCCACCCGATCGATGCTGCGCATCTGCTCGGTGAGCATGCTCATGGCTCGCTTGAGAAGGGGCAACTTGTCCGGGCTGTTCATCGAGCCGGAGACATCCAGCAGGAATACCAGATTGTTGGCGGGCAGACGTTCAAATGCGATCCGCCTTCCCTGTAGGCCCGCGTGGAGCAACAGGTGTTCTTCATTCCATGGACAGTCGCTCAATTCCATGGTGAATGAGAAGGGAACATCGTCATCCGGATCGGGATAATCGTAGCTGAAGTAGTTGATGAACTCCTCGATACGCACCGCGTCTTGGGGGGGCTTGCTGCCGCGTTGGAGGAAACGGCGCACATTCGAATAGGAGGCGGTGTCCACGTCGATAGAGAGGGTGGAGAGAGGGTTGTTCATGGCACTGAGAAACGGCAGCTCCCCGATCCTGGTGTACTCTTCCGTGTTCCACCCTTCGGAGGGAACAATCAGGGATTGCTCCCGCGGCTGTGCGGCGACCTCTTCCTCCATCGCAGCGGGGCCTGCTTCCGCTTCCGCACTCCCCTTGTTGTGTACCAGGATACCCTCAAGGCCCACCGCGTAGGTGTGAACGCCCTCGACCTTGAGATTGTAAACCATGGTTTCCACGCCCTGTCTGGCGATACTTTCCACGGCTAGCGGTCTGCCGTTGTGACCGAGCAGGCGATCTCCCGGCAGCAGAGACCGGGCCTCCAGCCATCGCCCCTGGGGGGTCTGCCTTCGTTCGGTATAACCAATCTCCGTGGCCGCAGGTCGCCCGGCAAGATCCCTTCCGGACAGCACCCAGATGGGATGATTTCCGGTCACCTGAATTGCAGTATGGTCAAAGCTGATACGGAGCAGTTCTCCTTTGAACTCGTGGGTTTGGACCTTCAGGACCTTTCTCAAAACCCAATGTCGCTTCAGAGGATCGCACGTATATACCCTGGATCCAGACTCGATCGTTTCGATCGGTACCAGCCCGTCTTCGGTCCAAACTTCGGTACCGGCCGGAAAACAGCCTCCTGAACCACCCTTGTAGCTGTAAACCATCGCGGCACTGATGTTGATGCTGGCGTCACTGACGGCAATCCCGGATTGTGTCACGGCAAACGAATGGTCGCCGCCCACGTTGAGGTCGTACACGGTTTCTGTACCGGAGTGCCGTCGCAGCCTTTCAACCTTGCCCCGAGCATTCTCAGCCAGCACAAGCTCATCTCCGACCTCCAAATGCTCGGCGGTGATCCAGGCGGTTGATGTTGAGGTGCGAATGTGCGGTCTGCTCACGGAGGCTGAGACAGCGGCAACCAGGAATGGGTGGTCCGGGGTTACTACCAGCCGCTCGTTCCCGGCTTGTACGGTAATCAGATCACCCGAATGGGTGTGCTCCAGTACCTCGAGCACCGGTTGATAGGACCATTCGCCCGCTGCAGGGTCCACAGCATAAACAACGCTGCCGGCCGTTACTTCCTGGATTGGGACAAGCCCGGACCGAGTCCACACATTCGTACCGGCAGCAAAGGATCCCCGTCGAACAATATTCTGGAATTGGTCCGCCGTGGAACATCCCGAGAATCCAAGCACCGCCGCTACTACCAGTACGCCCGCGATTCTGCAGTATTTCATCATTATCCCCCATAGTAGTTGTCGTGTGTGCACAGACCGATGCAATCGGCGATATGCCGTTTTTGGTCTTATGAACATATGGAGGTCTCAGCAAGTTCTATACCATCCGCCTCTGCATGGATTATTCTCTGTGGTGCAGGGATTTATTCGGTTTGTACAGATGGTCACCGCCATCAATCTGCGTTCGACCTATGCTGTCCAAACTTTCTGTAGGTGTTTGTAATGCATGTAATTAGTGACCTGCCCTTGAAGTACATCCATCAACCAACGTTGATCAGGGCCGATCCTCTTTACAGTCGCTTTTTACCTGCCGGCTGTTTTTGTGGCGACAATTTCAGGATCTCAATTGTTTTATCAAACTTGAGTAGTTTCAACAAATTTAGAAGCCTTTCCGTGCAGCCTTGAAAGACCAATCTCTTCGATCGAACCGCTAGATCCAATTTCAGCATGTACAGTTTGCCGAGAATTGCGTAGTTGACGTGATACAGGTCAGATAAATCAATGAGCACGGTTTTATAGCAGGAAGGAACAATTCGGTCTGAGAATTGTTTGATTTCTTCAGGAGTGACACTCTTGCCGAATTTTACTAGGATTTCCGTAGCCGATAGTGGTTCTTCGGTGATCATTTGTTCCCCTCCAATCTTGGTGCAAAACACGGGATAGAACGATTTTCGCTATTCAGGTAGTCGTTCTATATCGGTAATTTCCGGAATTGCGCGTACGAAATACCTGATGCCTTACAGAGGGATTTTTACAATCGAGCCACGTATGCCGTGTAAGGACGAGCCACACCCCTCACACCGAAGAGGTTATCGGTTCAACTACAGTATCGCCAACAAGCGAGGATATCGAGGGAGTTTATCTGACCTTCATCTGGAAGAACTTCAGTCTAACTCCTACGAGAAGATCGAGATCTGCCGTGTATGCTCTCCAGGATACGTACCCGTCGTAGTACACCACATCGTAGAGGAACATATTTAGATTCGTATCCATCGTGGGGGCAAAATCACTCCAGCCGTCACTGTCTTCCCACCAAACCTCGATCCACGTGTCGAACCAGTCTTTGGTGTTGAATCGGTCATCGTAATAGGTGTAGACCAGGTATTCCTTTCCGTCCTCGGTCCTTTCCTGACTGTACTCCGAGGCCTTGACTGCGTGGGTCCAGGAGACCGCTTGAGATTCTATTGAACCGACGACCAGTAAACCGAAGAGAATGAATAGAGGGAAGAGTTTTTTCATTTTTTCCTCCTTGGATTATAAATTTTAATCCTCCGATCTCGACCTGTCAAACTGTTTGCAGATTCTCCACCTCAGCAGCTATAATACTGTTATACACGACCGTTCCGCGGCCACCCGAGAGATCTTTTAAGCGCACTGAGCCTTCGGTTTGGCCGTGAGCTGATGGAGACAAGCCTATGAAAAAGCTCCTTCTCTTCATGCTACTGTGCGCCGCAATCCTTCCGAGCACCTCCTGCACCACCTTCTACCTGGGGCGCTATGTCGTGTGGAACGCACCGACCAACCATGATTACGAGCGTTTTCCGCTGCGATCCATTGCCAACGGTCCCGAGGTGTTTGAATTCGAACAGGACGGGGAGGCGAAACGGCAATTCCTGGAAAATCTGGAGGTGATACGCTACGAAAGCGGACAGAGACCGAGAAGCGCACAGCTGGAGACGCTCCTAAAGAACAGCGGAACCACGGCCTTCATCATCATCCGGGAGGATGTGATTCTCTACGAGCGCTATTTCCAGGGCTATGAGCGGGATTCGCTGAACACATCAGCCTCGGTGAGCAAATCCATCGTATCCGCGCTGGTCGGGATCGCCATTGCCGACGGCCTGATCCACAGCGTCGACGATCCAATTGTACGCTACCTCCCGGAGCTCGAGGGTAAAGATGCCGGAGATATCACGATCCGCCAGCTGCTGACCATGTCATCGGGGCTCAAGCACAACTGGGGGATTGCGCCCTGGCACGACCTGGCCAGATCATACTACAAACCCGATATCAGGCGGGCCGCGCTGCGAACCCGGGTGGTCGAGGAGCCGGATCGGCACTACAACTACAATAACTACCATACCCAGCTGCTAGGGGTCATCCTGGAGCGGGTGACGGGAAGCACGGTTTCCGAGTACCTGGAGCGGAAGATCTGGATCCCTCTGGGTATGGAGTATCCGGCCTCATGGTGCCTGGACAGCAGGAGGCACGGCTTCGAACAGATGATGTCCGGCCTGAACGCCCGGGCCATTGACTATGCCAGGTTCGGAAGGCTCTACCTGAACGGTGGAATTTGGGAGGGTAGAGAGATCGTTCCGACGCAGTGGATCAAGCAGACAACGGAGCCGGTAGGGCCTCTGGAGCGGATTCCCGACTACTACGCTACCGAACAGCAGGAGGTGGCCGCCGCCTACTTCGCGGGGGACGGCTACTACAGTCATCACTGGTGGGGTTATCAAACCGGGCCCGGGTCCTACGATTATTTCGCCCTTGGAATTCTTGGACAGTTTATCTACGTAAGCCCCCAAAACCGGGTGATCATCGTACGCATGGCCGAGGATTGGGGAGCAGTCGACTGGTGGCCGGCGGTGTTTCGGGAGCTGGCCGCGGATCTTAAGGAATAGCGGGGAGATTCGATATTCCCTCAGTTGGCTTTTGAAGTCGGAATCAGCAGCAGCACGACCGTGCCCACGACCCCAAGCACGGAAACCACAATCTCAACGTTCCGGTTTGGGATAAACAGGAAGATCGACAGCAGGATCATAGCCCACATCGTTCCGATCGAGATTATTTTGGCCCGCAGCGGAATCGATTTGGTCTCTCTGAACCGCCGGATGGCCTTGCCGAAAATCCTGTGATTCAGCAGCCAGGAGTAGAGGCGCTCCGAGCTGCGGAAGTACAACGCAGCGGCGAGCAGCAGAAAAGGAGTAGTCGGTAGTCCGGGTACGACCATGCCGATAGCACCCAGGGCCAGGAACAGGGAGCCCAGAATGATCAGAGTAATGCGAATCACTAGAGGTTTTTCCGTTTCACCCGACAGAGCGGTTTGCGCGGCTTCGCGCCGCTAGTGCTGGCTGTACCACCGCAGCCGACAGGCCTCGGCTCTAAAAGGATCGAGATCGAAGACAATTCTACTCCGTTCTGCAGTGCTCCACGATTGCCGTGATGTGGATCGCCGTGGTGTCGATGTAGTGAAGGCCGAAATCTTCCGGGCCCAGGAGCATGGGAAGCTCTGTGCAGCCCAGGATCACTCCCTGGATCTGTTGCTCGGTTTCGATGCGTTCGATGATGCGGAGAAATCCCGTTTTTGTTTCCGCTTTGATGATACCGAACTCGATTTCCGAGAAGATCTTCTGCTGTATGTACTCGATTTCATCCGGATTCGGCACAAACAGCTCCATACCCGCCGCTTGAAAGCTCCTCTGATAAAAATCGGATTGCATGGTGAACGCCGTGCCCAGCAGACACAGCCTGTCAACACCCAGCTGCAGCGCGTGCTCACGGGTCGCCTTCACGATGCTGAGCAGGGGTAGGGCGGTCCCCTGCTGCACCTGATCGAATACCCGGTGCGGCGTGTTGGAGGCGATGGCTCCGAGCTCGGCACCGCCCTGCCTGAGGGTTTCGAACCGATCGATCAGCATGGCCGCGATTGCCTCCCACCGGCCCGCTCGGGTCTGCTCCGTAAAGAAGCGCAGATCCACGCTTTCCACGGCGATCTCCGGGAAGCCGCTGCTTTCGTAGGTGGGTTTGAACGCGGCGATGATCCCTCTGTAGTAGTCGATCGTGGATGCCGGTCCCAGACCCCCGATGATTCCGATCTTCTTCATCTCCGTCGCCCCGCTAGCCCTATTGGAGCTGCTCCGCCGTCTGAACCAAGCCCAGGAACTCCTTCCGATATCCCTCTCTGTCCTGTCCCAGGGCCTGCCCGGCCAGCTGCAGGACCAGGTCGTAGTCGGCCGTACCCCTGTAAACCGAATCCCTCAGGATCAGGCCCAAAGCGGTCACCGCCGCGGAGAAGCGGTAGCTGTCCGAGGTTTTCTCCAGGGGCAGGGGATCGAAGAGGATCGGTTCTTCGACGTAGCGGCTCTGCTGCTCTCCGGGTTTCTTGTAGCGGAACTTGATCAGCAGCAGCTCATTCGAGCTCTCGGCCTCCTCTCGGAGCTCGGAGCTCTGGTAGCGCAGCTCCCGCCGGGCGGCCTCGGCTTCTCCCGCCATCTTCAGCTGGTAGAGCACGGTGACCGAGTGTCCGGCTCCCATCTCGCCTGCGTCTTTCGTATCGTCGGCAAAGTCCTCTGCCCGCAGCAGCCGGTTCTCATAACCGATCAGCCGGTAGGAGTCGACCACCGCCGGGTTGAACTCGATCTGGATCTTCACGTCGTTGGCAATCGTGTAGAGGGTGCCGCCCAGCTCGGCGACCAGGGCCTTGCGGGCTTCCATCTCGCTGTCGATGTAGGCGTAGTTCCCGTTTCCCGAGTCAGCCAGGCTCTCCATACGGCTGTCTTTGTAGTTGCCCGTACCGAAACCCAGCACAGTCAGGTAGACGCCGCTGCTTCTCTTCTCTTCGATCAGGCGCACCAGAGCCCCCTGACTGGAGATCCCGACGTTGAAGTCCCCGTCGGTGGCCAGGATGACCCGGTTGTTGGCCCGGGGATCGAAGTAGCGCTCTGCCACCTGGTAGGCCAGCTTGATGCCCGCCCCTCCGGCCGTTGAACCCCCGGCTTGCAGCTGCTCCAGAGCGGCAAGGATCGTGGGTTTGTCATCCCCGGAGGTAGAGGGCAGAACCAATCCGGCTGCCCCGGCGTAGACCACGACGGCTACCCGGTCGACCGGGCGCATCTGATCGACTAGCATCTTCAGGCCCTTTTTGAGAAGGGGCAGCTTGTCCCGACCGTTCATCGAGCCGGAAACATCCAGTAGAAAAACCAGGTTGTTGGGGGGCAGCTGCTCCAGGGCGATGCGCCGTCCCTGCAGTCCCAGGTGAAGCATCATGTGCTCGGAGCTCCAGGGACAGTCACTCAGCTCCGCGGTGAAGGAGAACGGTACATCCGGTCCCGGATCCGCATAGTCGTAGCTGAAGTAGTTGATGAACTCTTCGATACGAACCGCGTCTTTCGGGGGCATCTGCCCGCTCGTGAGAAAACGGCGGACATTCGAGTAAGAGGCGGTATCCACATCAATGGAGAGAGTGGAAAGGGGATTGTCCATGACGCTGAGAAAGGGCAGCTCTCCGATCCGGTTGTACTCTTCGGTATTCCATGCTTCAGAGGGTTGCAGGGGAATCGCTTTCTCTGCCGGCTCGGCCATACCCATCTCCGCCTCCCCCATAAATGCCATCCCGGACATGAGACATCCCGACAGAATGAAAACGGCTGTCAGCAGCAGAGCGATCGCGATATTCCGTGATTTCATGTTTCCCCCCTTTTCAATTCAACCCGACTGAAATTATCGGCTCACGTGAGGTTCGCCCCCCGAGGTCGGCTCGACATTCCTGTCTACTATTGTAATGAATAAACAGGCCGATGCAAGGAAAAACGGTCCATCCTGTGCAGGTTATACCGCCCGGTCACCTCGGCCGCGGATTTACGCCGAAAAGCCGGCGTGCTTGCTCATTCCTCCCCCCACAGCTGATTCAGACGCCGATCCCGTCCGCAGGCTGTCCGGTAGTACTTGTAGCGAAGCGGATTCTTCAGGTAGTAGTCCTGGTGGTACTCCTCGGCGGCGTAGAACGCGGTAAAGGGGACGATTTCGGTGACGACTGCCTTGGGAAGCGTGCCCGAGCGATCCAACGCTTCTTTGCTCTGCTCGGCCAGCCGGCGCTGCTGTTCATCGTGATAAAAGATCGCGGTCCGGTACTGATCGCCCCGGTCGCAGAACTGGCCGCCCGCATCCACCGGGTCCACGTTGCGCCAGAATACATCCAGGAGCTCCTGGTAGCTGATCCGGCTGGGATCGTACTCGATCTGGATGACTTCGGTATGCCCGGTCTGTCCCGAGGAGACCTGCTTGTAGGTGGGATTCGGAACGGTTCCCCCGGAGTATCCGGAGATCGTGGAGAGCACGCCCTCCATCTCGTCGTAGGGAGGTTCCATGCACCAGAAACAGCCGCCGGCGAAGGTCGCCTTGGCAACTGTGGCAGTCTGATCCCCGTTTTGGGCATGAACGGCCGAAGGGGCTATCAGAACAAGTGCCATGAATACGGCTATGGCGATTGCCATGCTGAAGCGCGTGTTTTTTAATATTATAGAGTTAGTCATAAATAAAATATAACCATTCGAGAGCCTGAAGCCAATCGAAAGCCGCACCGGTCGTGGTGCATGGAATTGCAATTGCGGTGCCATCCCGTTAGTATGGGGAACCATGATTGACCTGGAAACCATTCGAAGCGCCCGTGACCGTATCACCCCCTACGTGCATCGCACCCCGATGCTGCGTAATCGTACCCTCAGCGAACGGCTCGGAACCAACGTGTATCTGAAAATGGAGCTGTTTCAAAAGACCGGCACCTTCAAGCCCCGGGGGGCATTCAACCAGATGCTCACCCACCTGGAAGAAGTCCGCCGGACCGGGGTGGTGGCCATGAGCGGCGGTAACTTTGCTCAGGGCGTGGCCTATGCCGGCAGCGCCCTTGGTGTACGCACACGCATCATCATGCCCAAGAACACACCCAGGAATTACCTGGATGCGACAAAGGGTTACGGCGGAGAGATCGAGTTTGCAGACAACATCACCGCCGCCTTGGAGCTGGCCGCGCAGTACGGGAAAGACGGGTGGAGGTACTTCCACCCCTACGATGACCGGGAGCTGATTACGGGGCACGCCTCCATCGGCATGGAGCTGATCGAGGATCTTCCCCAGCTGACCGACCTGTTCGTGAGCGTCGGCGGGGGCGGGTTGATGGGGGGAATCACCCTGGCTGTCAAGCAGCTCAAACCGGATGTGCGGGTATGGACCGTGGAGACCGAAGGATCGGATACCCTGGGCCAGTCCCTGAAGGCGGGCCGGCTGGTGCAGATCGTCCCCAAATCCCTGGCCAAGACCCTGGGCGCGCCCGTGGTTTCCGAAGACGCCCTGACTATCGCCCGGCAGTACGGGCATCGGCACGTGGTGGTTTCCGACCGGGAGGCCTATCTGGCCCTGCGCCAGTTGATGGAGCGAGCCAAGGTGATCACCGAGCTGGCCGCTTCCTGCAACCTGGCCGCGGCTCAGAAGGTGGCCGGCACATTTTCCCCGGAGGATCACGTGGCCCTGGTTCTCTGCGGCGGGAACCTATCTCTGGATACCCTGGCGCAGTATCACAGTCTCTTCAGCGGGGAGGACGGCTAGCCGGGCCAGCTAAAGAGAGAGAGGGAATAGAACGCCGAAACCCACGACCAAGGAGCGATTGGGCACGGCGTAGGTGTCGCCGTTTGCCCAGGAGTCATCCGAGGTGCTCCAGATCACGGTCTTGAGCGCGCCGGTGAGCTCGAGCTTGACGTTGCGGTTGAGGTGGTACAGCAGCGAAAGGTACGGTTCGTGCTGGTAGAGCAAGGTTTCCCCGAAGTTCAACGGGATGTACAAGCCGTAACTGAGGGAGAGGTTGAGCACCGGTTCCCGGCTGCGCAGCAGGTAGTAGGTCAATCCCGGACGCACCAGCAGCGAATGCTGGCCGTTGAAGGCGTTGTACTGGTATCGGTTTTTCACGGCAAACACCCAGTTCCGACCCGGCATGAAATCGAGCAGGAAACGGGGGCTGATGTCCAGGATCAGGAGCTGTTCGGTTCTGCTGCGGCTGTCAACCCATTCCCAGACATCCAGTGACGGTTCGATCCAGTCATCGTCGTGGCGGGCTCCCTGCTGGATGCGGTAGAAGGCACCGGCCTTGAGGTTTTTGAGCAACCGGACGTAGGCGCCGGCTGTGAGGGAACGATAGCGGAACTCGAGATTCGTGTCCTCGAATCGCCCCTCCAGCTCCACGAGCGGATCGAGTCGGCCCAGATCCAGCAGCAGGGAAGTGCGGCTCTCGAACTCGAAAAATCCGCCGGAGGCAACGGGAATGTGTTCGGCCGGAGCGAGAACAGCTGCGAAAACGATCATGATTGCTGCGATCGGTAAAGCGCGGATATTCATAGTGGTCCCTCCTCAGTCGTAATCCTGATCCAGCAGATCGCTGTAGGCCTGTTCCAGATCGGTACGATCCTCCACCTCTCCGGAGGCAGGATCCATGTTCCAGTTGAGCTTGCGGGTCCAGGGATAGCGCTGGGGGGAGGTCAGGTTCGTGCCCCCCAGGATGTTGATTCCCTTGCCCTGCTCCACGATCAGGGTGTCTTGAGTATCCAGGAGTCCTACCTCTACGCTTCCCGTGTTCACGCAGACCCAGACGTCCCGGTGCCTGTCGATTTTCCGCCCGTAGGCAACGAAGAACTCGGTTCCCCGTACACCCATTACCGCTGTCTCGGTCTTGACGGAGAAGCCGTTGACCATGTGCCTGTTCACCCGGGAGAAGACGCTTCCGGAGATGAGCCGTACCGACACGTCTCTGCCCAAGCTGTCCAGGGCCAGGGTGGTGTTCTCCCGGAGCTTGATTTCCGCGCCGTTGACCAGGCTGATCACGACCATGGCATCCCCGGTCGTCTCGATCACATCCCCTTCCCCTACGGGCATGCCGATCTCCGCGATCACCACTTCCGGATTGCGGTGCACCAGGACCTCCCCGAAGGTGTACACCACATCTCCCTCCAGCCCCACGGCCTGACCCGCGGCGGTCACAAGCCAGAACAGTGCCAAGAGCACCGTGGTTCCAATTCGTACGTTCATCTGATTCCTCTTTCTGTGGAAAAATACCATTCCTGACTATTATAGTAAAGTTAAATATCAAAGAACGCCGGCGCTGCTGTACAGGAGAGTCGCCCGGGAAACAGCGTGTCTGTCTGCCGCAGCTCCGGGTGCGGACAACGGGTTCAGAAACGGGTGCGGGCAAATCTTGTCAGTTCCAATCCGACTTGATAGAATTGCGCTTGAATTCCTGTGGGTGAGGGGAACTTGTGAGTATCAACACGGACAAGACAGCGGTACTGATCGTCGATGACGAGAAAGCTATACGGGATATACTCTATCAGGCGCTGAAGGGCCGCTTTAAAACGGTCACCGCAGAGAACGGCGCCCAGGGGCTGCAACAGATACAGGCGCGCAGCTTCCAGCTGGCCCTCCTGGATGTGCAGATGCCCGGTATGGACGGAATTCAACTTCTCGAGGAGATCGGCAGGAGGAGCCCTGACACGGCCGTGGTCATGATCAGCGGAGTGACCCAGGTGGATACGGCCCTGGAGTGCATCAAGAAGGGGGCCTATGACTACGTTACCAAGCCCTTCAGCTTGAACGTGGTAATCTCCTGCATCGGACGCGCCCTGGAACGCCGGCGATTAATCCTGGAGAATCGGGCCTACCAGCAGAATCTGGAAAGTCAGGTTCAGGTGCGGACCGCGGAGTTGCAGGAAGCTCTCGGCCGGATCGAGACGGTGTACGATGAGACCATCAAGGCCCTGGGTGCAGCCCTGGACCTGCGGGATTCCGAAACCGAGCATCACTGTCTGCGGGTCTCCTCCTTTGTGCTGAAACTTGCCCGGAAATCGGGGATCAGCGAGAAAGATCGCCTCAAGGATATCGAATGGGGCGCTTTTCTCCACGACATCGGCAAGATCGGCGTGCCCGATGCGATTCTCAAGAAACCGGGCAGGCTGACCGAAGCGGAGCGGGAGATCATCCGGACCCACCCGGTGCTCGGCTACCAGATGCTGCAGAAAATCCCCTTCCTCAAGGGGGCGGTGGAGATTGTGTTCAGCCATCACGAATCCTACGACGGCAGTGGGTACCCCCAAAGTCTGGCCGGGGGGGGCATCCCGCTTTCGGCCAGATTGTTTGCAGTTGCCGATACCATCGACGCCATGACCAGCGATCGTCCCTATAGAAAAGCCCTGCCGATACAAGCAGCTGGAAGCGAGCTGAAGAGGCTGTCGGGCAAGCAGTTCGATCCGAGGATCGTGGATGTGTTTTTCTCGATCCCGAGTTGCGAATGGAGCATGTAATCCCTAAAACAGAACCGCTCCCCGGAGCGGGAGTCATCATTTAATCCTTTTCGAGGTGAGGAATTATCAAAAACTACCGATAAATGTAATGTCATGAGCATCCGCCTAAAAATCGTTCTGATCGTATTACCTCTAATCATTACAACCCTCCTGCTTACCGGAGCCTCCTCGTTCTTTTCCGCCACAAACGCGATTACCGGAATCGCCACGGAGTTCCTCGGATTCAAAGCCGCGGAGTTCCAGAAGTATGCGGAGAGCCAGTGGCTGCTGCTTGTGCAAAACAACATGACCGAACGGCCGGCAATGGTGGAGGCAACCCAAGCGGCCATAGAGAGCTACGCCGACAGCATCGTACGTAGTGGCACCGAGGTCATCTTCGCCGTGGACGGCGATCTGGAAGTCACCATGAAGACCGGAGAGCTGACAGTCGAAGAGAATGAACGGGAAGCCCTGCGCGAAATTGTGGAATCCCGCACCGGCGATCTGATCACCCCGCAGATATCCGGAAAAGGGCGGGTGGCCAAGGGATTCTACTTCGAGCCTTTCGACTGGTACATCCTGGTATCCGAGGAGCGGGACACCTTCTACAGCCAAGTCAATCAAATCACCCAGCGAACCGGCATTATCCTGATCATCGCGATTATTTTGGGTGTCGTGATGGTGCTGGTGTTTGCCGGTTACTTGACCAATCCCTTGACCCGAGTCGTCCTGGCCATGGAGAAAATCATCTCCACCAACGATATGTCCAGCAGGGTGGAGGTGGAGTACAACGATGAGACCGGGAAACTGGCTCACACCTTCAACATCATGGTGGGTGCGCTGGAGAGGGCTTACAAACAGATCAAGCGCAAGGCCTTCGAAGCGGTGGTGGCTCAGAAACGGGAGCACAAGATTCGTACGATGTTTCAGAAGTTTGTGCCCGCCGATGTCATAGAGCAGTTCTTCGACAATCCGGAGAAGATGCTTGTCGGTGAGAACCGGGTCATCTCCATCCTCTTCTCCGACATCCGCAGTTTTACCAGCATCTCCGAGAAGATGATGCCCGACGATCTTGTCAATTCTCTGAACCGCTACTTCACGGTCATGGTGGATATCATCGCGGATCGCGGCGGCACCATAGACAAGTACATCGGGGACGCCATCATGGCCTTTTTCGGGGCTCCGGCGCGCCACAAGGATGACGCCCTGAACTCGGTGCTGGCCGGTATCGAGATGAATGAAGCCTTGGTGGAGTTCAACGCCAATCAGCGCAAGCTCGACAAGCCGGAGTTTCGAATAGGAGTGGGCATCAACTACGGAGTGGTCACGGTGGGCAACATCGGAACCGAGAAAAAGATGGACTACACCATCATCGGCGACATGGTGAATCTGGGTTCCCGCCTGGAGGGGCTGACCAAGAAGTACAAGCAGCCGTTGCTGATCTCCGAAAGCCTGCATCAGAAGGTTCATGAGCAAATCCCCTGCCGCCTGATCGACACCGTAGCGGTGAAGGGAAGGGCCAAGGGTGTCAAGATCTATTCGGCCAAGAAAAGCTTGAACGAGCAGGAGAACAAGGCCTGGACCCTGCACAACACCGCCATGGAGCACTACTACCGGAGGGAGTTCGACCAGGCGATCCGCTATTTTTCCGACGTTCGTAAGATCTTTCCCGATGATTATGCCTCGGAGCTTCTGATCGAGCGCTGTCAACAGTTCAAAGCAGCTCCGCCCCCGGCGGATTGGAACGGCGTGGAGATCATGAAGGAAAAGTAGGTATAGATTAAACAGCCCTAAGTCGATCATAGAATCGGGATACCATATCGTGAGTGGTTTATTTCAGCGAGCACTTGAGTACCGCAATCATTCCCAAGCCGCCCTCGTAGAAGAAGAGTTCATCCTAGACGAGGACTCCGGAATCTCCAAGGAGGATCAACAGGATATCCTCCAGGAGATCGAGAAGATCTCTCAGGAGAGCCGCATCTCCGTTACCCCTGAAACCATGGCCATCAAGGCGGTGAAGAAGGGATTTCTGTTTCCGCTGCTGGTGAACATCCTCTTCGTCGTGCTTCTGGCCGGCGGGGGCTACGCCCTGTACTACCTGTTCCAGAGGGGCGAGACCGTTCTCATGGAGGAGGGCGGTGCGATCGCCTCGGCCGAGGGCAAGCTGATCGAAGAGCTGAAGAGAGAATCCGAGGCCGCCCTGCTGGCCAAGAACCGGGAAATCAACCAGATCCAGTCCCAGCTTCAGGATATCGACAAACAACGCCAGGAGCTGCAGGCAAATATGGACGAGAAGGTAGCCGCCCGGGAGGCGGAGCTGCGCAGCTCCCTGGAGGCCGAGTTGGCAGCGGAACGGGAGCGGCTCCGACAGCAGGGGATCTCTGAGGCGGATATCACCAGCCGCCTGCAGGCCCTGGAATCGGAGAAAAGCGCTGAATTTCAAAGCGAGCTCGAAACCTTCAAGCAGCAGGCCGAGCAGGAACGACTGCGTCAGGAGGAGAACCTCAGGACCCTTCAGCAGGAGTACCAGCAGAACCTGGCCCAGGCCGAAGCGGATCGCCAGCGCGTTCAGGAGCAAGCCGACGCCCGGGAGGCTGAGCTGAAAGCCCGGCTCGATGCTCAGGCCGAACAGCTGGAGCAGGCAACGGTGGAAGCCAGGGAGGCGTTGAACCAACTGGCTGCTCAGCAGGAGAAGCAGACCCTAGCCGCAGGCCAATTGACGGGATTCTACAGTCAGGTCAAGAAGGATCTTCAGGATGGCAATTACGGCGGTGCCCTCGAAGATCTGGAGGCGATCAAGGAGTACCTGGACGATCCCTCGGTGGCCACCCTGCCCAACATCCTGCAGCGCAGGGAGATCGAGCTGTTCGTCGTGGATTCGATCAGCAATCTAGTTGAGGGACAGATGCAGACGGCAGAGGCGGACACCACATCCCTGATTGCCTCGGCGGACCTGCTCAACACCATGAAAACCCGAGTGATCGAAGGGGATACCCTGTTCGGGCAGGGGGATATTCCCGGGGCCGAGGCCAAGTACCGGGAGGCCCTGGATCTGATTCCGGAGATCAACAAGGCCCATGCCTACTTTCTGGAAAGGGGAGATGACGCAGAGCAGGTGCGCAGGCAGACCCTGCGGGATTTCCTGGGGCGTGCCGAGGCGGCCTTCGGTCGTGGCCAGTACTCGGCGGCTCTGGATAACTACACCAAAGCCCTGGCTTATCTGCCGGAAGACGCCGCCACCGTGGAGAAGATGATCAGCCAGGTCCGCCGTTCCGGCTACCAGCTGGGTATCGCACAGCTGCAGCGCCGGGACAGCTCCAACGCGGCGGGGCCCTTGGCTTCAGCGGAGCAGCTGTACAGCCAGGAGGAGTACAACCAGGCCATTGTCGGCTACATTGATCTGATCGGCAGCTATCCCAACAGCACCCAGGTGTCTTCGGCCGTGGAGGGGATCCGAAGATCCGTAGAGGCCCTGGAGGAGCAGGCGCAGACTCGCACCGCCATGGGCTCGGAAAGTGAAGCCATTGCCGCCCTGCAGGGCGACATCGCGGCTTTAGAGGCGAGCCTGGAGCAGAAGAATGGCGAGATCCGGGACCTGCAGGCCCGCCTGGACGCCCAGAGCGGGGATTCCACCGCCCTGGAGCAGAGCATAGAGGAGAAGAACCGGGAGATCGCCGCCTTGAAGGAACAGATGGCAACAGCCAGCGGTGGCAGCGAGCAGCTGCAGGAGGCGATCGACGAGAAGGATCGGCAGATCCGGGACCTGCAGGCCCGCCTGGACGCCCAGAGCGGGGATTCCACCGCCCTGGAGCAGAGCATAGAGGATAAGAACCGGGAAATCGCCGCCCTGAAAGAGGAACTGGAGAACGCCCGCTCCGAGGCCGGTATTTCAGCTTCCGAGCTGGAGCAACAGGTCAACACTCTTGCCGAGCAGCTTGAATCCAAGGTCAAGCTGGCCGAAACTCTGCAAACGGAGAAGCAGGCTCTTGAGGAGAAGATCATCTCCCTGAATGATGAGATCACCTCCCTCAATGGCCAGATTGCCCAGATGGAACAAGAGCAGGCCGCCTTACTTGGTAACCTGGAAGAGGAGATGCAGAAAAAGATCGCCCGCCTGGAGAATGTGGAACGGCGTTACAACAAGCTGGTGGATAACTACAGGGAATACGCCAGGGAGGAGGACGCCCTGGTAGCCGCCCAGGGAGACAGAGGGCTGGTCCAAAGCAAGGTCCGCTTGAACGCCTTCCTCAGTGCCAGCGAGGAGAGCTTCCCCGGCCTCTGGGAGCGTATCAAGCGCTACGACGAGGCCTTCGAGAAGGCCGGTCGTGCCTCTGCCGCCCAGGATCTGAGCGACATCCTCTTCGAGCTTTCCGTTCGTGACCGCCCGGAATCCCGGGACCTGTTCCTGGAGTCCGAGAAGACCCGCTACCGGGACGTGCCGGAGATGGTCGACCTGATCGACGATCTGCGGGTGCTTGTTCGGGATTAGCTACACTTACTGAAGCTCGCTCAGCATAGCCGTTGGAAAGGCGTACACGTTGAAGTACAGCTCATCCTCCTGATCGCGCAGGCTCAGCCAGGCGGGGAGGGTGAAAATCAAGTATCTTCTTGGAATTCCTGTCAAATCGGTTTCGATCTCATAGCAGAAGTGAAGGCCCCCGAGCAGAAAATCGTACTGCTTTTCCCCTTCGCCGTTGTACACGTAGCAGCGGTTGTTCTCGAAGCTGAGCAGCTGGCCGGTGGTGAGTGCCGCATCAATGCGCCGATCCATCTTGACCAGCGGTTTTAAATTCGCCGGCATTCCCGGACCCCAGCTGTAGTTCTTGTATTTCCTCTGCGTATTCGAGTAGTAGCTCAGGTAGCTGATGTCTGTAAATAGACTCCGGTAGTAGAACGCATTCTCCAATTTGTCGGGGAAGCTGAACTCAAGATCGTCCCGCAGAACAAACGGCGCCATAATACCGTTGAACGGATCCGTGTTGTATACCACCTCGGCGAAGCGCCCACTGCCGTCGAACTTGCAGAGGAATGCCTGCTCGTCAGATGGGTCCGGGAATGGTCTGGGGGAGATTGAGGAGCCGATGATCGTCGGGTTCTTGGCAGCATCAAGTCCGAAGACATTGCTGTGGATGAATGAGCGGAGATGCCCCTCAGGATAAGGGGGTGGGGGGCCGGTGCCCAGGATATCCGGAGCATCGAAATTTCCGGGCATCCATTCGATGCGGAAGTATTGATTGTTTCGGTAGTCCTTGGCGTCGAAACGAATGAAGCTCAAAAACGGTCCCCATTTGATCGTTTCGGCGTGGAAGTTCAACCTGTTGGAATCGTCATTCGTGATGTCGATTCCCCAACCAGACCGTAATTCATAGGAATCTGGTGGAAGATACTCCACGTAGGACAGATCGAAGAATCTCTCCTCGACTCTAGCGATGAATCCACTCTTAAAATCATCGTTGATCATTCCTTTGTTCGGAATGAAGTAATACTCTCGGTCACGGAAGTCGAAATTCCATACCCGTATTGGGCCGACGGTAATGTTCTCGGCGCCCAATTCGACCATCTTTTTTGCAGTTCCCCAACCGAGGGACAGCCCTTCGTTGTAGGGAGGAAGGCTGCAAGTCAACAACGGTACGGCAATTAGAAGAGGGGCAACAATCTTAAGGCGGTTTCGTATCATAATCTCACCCGCAGTCCCAGCTTGAAATTAGCCAGATTGATTACACACCACTTCAATGGCAAGTATCCTGAAAACTCGTCATCAGGGGGAATTGATAACATGAACAGGAACGTGTTGTCGATGTTTCCTGTCCAGTACAGCATCGGGGCAATTTCGAAAAACATCTTGTAGCGAGGTTGCCGGGAGTATTCAAAACCGAGGATCGGCTGCAATCCGAACGGTGCGATCGGCTCGAATCCCCAATAACCCCGTGCCGTGATAATGCGCCAGAAAGCACCGGCCGAGATGTACGGACGGAAGTAGCGATCCGGTGCGTTCAGGTACATTCCAAAGGAGAGATTGTAGTGATTCAGGGAAAAGCTTACGAACACTTCGCTATCTTCATCACCCCTCAAGACGAATCCCAACAGATACGTGAGAAAGCCCGTTTTAGCGAACACCGCCTCGGGTACGAGGAAGTAGGTGAAGTCGAAACCCGGGAAGTTGAAGTTGTTCAAATACAAGTCCAGCGCGACTCTGTCCCCCGCTGCCTGTTCCAAGACTACCGTCTTTTCCGGTTGATCCATGTATACCTGGCCCTCAACGGGCCAGTATCCCGGCTTTGTCGCCCTAAAGGGTATGGTGGAGGGAAGTGCGACTTCAGCCGTTGCAGTGCCGCTTTCCGTAGTCCTGAGCCGGCGGCGGCCAACTCCTGTTATCTGTGTGCCGGGCAGAGCCTGGAAGGTCAGATCACCAAGACGATCCTCCATATTCAAAGCCCCTTCGAAGTATTGCCCTACCTCCTGTTGCACTTCATTCCAAAACAGTAATCCCAGTTCACGAGTGCCGCGTATGAGTTCTTTTTCGACTTCCAGATCGAAGACCGTGATCCCGTTCAACAGATCCAGACAGCGGGCTTGGACACTGGCCGTTTCAAAGTTGCCGCCTACCTTTACGTGCAACCACGAATCGGCTCCAGTCGTTTCTGCCGCTGCCGTTCTCTCCTGATCTTCTGCAGGGATACTCGAGCTCCGATACTCCAATAAGGCGACTCGTTCGCTGGAATCACTCAGGCTCGCCATCAAGGATTCGTAGAGAAGGGTGCGCTGTTGGGCAGTAAACTCGGCGCTGGTATCGATTTCGAAGAAGAGCACAAGGCGGCGAATTTCCTTCACTTCTATACTTTTTTGCGCAGACGCAAAGCCGGCTATGAGAAAAAGCAGGAAAATACAGTGTCCGACTCTAAAGCGCCGCATATCAGAAACCCGTTGCCGCCTGGTACAGGCGAAAGTTCTGCTCGTCGAAGATATAGTAGTATTCCCCGGCGATGTCGAAATCAAGCGCGGGTTCCCGCTCGTGGGTTATATAGAATTGTTTGATTCGATCACCGCCCGCTGTGAGCAGATAGTGGCTACTATCGTACGATTGGGCTACCACACCCTTTCTTGTGTAGTAGATTCTACTCTCCCCTCGAATGCGCTTTACCGGCTTTGAGGGGGAATAATCTGTAAACAGCGGGCCAGTGAAGAAATTCGGATAATCGCCAATGGGTGTCTCAACGATACGCAGCACCTCAGTATCTTGATTCGGATCGTAACCGTGCACCATCAAGTAGACGTTCCCACCGTCGACCCGGGCACCCCTGAGCTGCATGTCGTATGGACTGCCTACAGACACTGCAAACTGATTCTGTGTTCCCGATACCCATGCCGTGCTGTACGTGTCATACATCAAATCGGGGCCATTGATCCAGAAGATGTAGTTTAATCCAGCTGCGATACCCGAATTCCGCCAATAACCGGGAATGAAGCCTGGTTGGGCGGGATCGACGTGAACCGTACCGTCGAAAAGGATGTTTCCGACCAAAAACTCGTCATTCGCGTCCACGAGATGGAGATCGGTGTTCTGGTCTATGTAGCCCTTGTCGATCAGGCTTAGAGAGCTGTTGAAAGCGTAGACCCACTGTCCACCGGGATCCCGCCGTATAACTAGAAAAACTCCCTGAGTACCAACTGAGTTCGTGAGCACAAAGACATCGCTCCACCAGTGGTTGTAATCATCGCCCAGGAACCTCTCGATCTCCTCCCGCATGTCCACCGAAGCCACGGCTTGGGCAAGATAGCCGGGGAAGGGGGAGAGGGAGAACAAGGCCACGAACAGGTCGCAGGTTGTGAGGCAGAGGAGACAGGCGAGGACAAGCAGGATGAAAACCAGCAGTCGTTTTACCATTTTCGGGCCACTCCAAAGGTAACGGTTGTCGGTCCCTCTCCGAAGGCGCTGATCCATTCCCTTCCCAGAATGTTCGCCGGCCCCACTCCTAGGGCGTACTTCTGCTCCGAGCGGATGTACAGCATATGCTTACGAAAGTTCAGCTCAAGGGCGAAGTTTACCAAGTTCCAGTAGAAATCCGCGTACATCGGTTGGTCGGACAGCCAGAAGTAGGTCACGATCATCCCGAATCCGGTGGTGAGGTTCATTCGCAATGCGGCGTGGGGCCCGGTGAAAAGGTATCCCCCGACCAGAACCCGCAGGTCATGGTGGAACACGGGCTTGCTGTCCGCGAAGTTGTGCTGAACGTAGAAGTAGTGCTCCCCGGCCAGGAAGAAGCTGTCCGGATTCAGGTACAGACGTTGAGCCAATCCGAAACCCAAGAGTTGACCCAGCGTCCAGTTCAGCTCAGTGACTGTTTGGGCTTTCTTGCGCAGCGGCTTGAGCTTGATGAGCATCTCCGGTTCTTTGAGCTTTATGGTCTCCACCCCTGTGTGGTAAGCCTCTTTTCGCTTCTCGATCGTGATTTGCGAGCCGATGGCGAAGGGGATAGGCGGCAGCTGCAGCTGCCCGTTTTCGATCCGGCCTACGAAACCCTCATTCCCGAGGTAGATCTCTGCGCCTTCGTCCTCGGATAACAGTGCAATTTTTTCCACGACCGGAGAATCCATACGCGGCGGCGGACCGATCAGACGAATTCCGGGAATCAGCTCGGCAACGGCTTCACCTATCACGTTGTAAACCGAAAGGTTGACACGAGCTGTCTTGAACACTCCCGATACCAAAGCGTTCTGTTCCACGTCGTAGCATTTGATCTCCAAGACCAGCTGGCTTTCCTCCACGCTGTAGAAGCTCACCACGGCGATCTCGGCATCCACCTTCCGCGCCACCTGAACGGCAACATTTCCCTCGTACAACTTGCCCATGCGCACGCCCTGCTGCTCCCGCACCGAATCCCACTGCTCCCGCGGAATGATCTTGAAGCCGGCGCTCCTCAGCTCAACGCGCAGCTGATTGGAGATGATCGACTGGTACTCTCCGTGCTCGTCGGTGGTGGAAAGATCGATCGTAGGAAAGAGACAGGTCTTGAACTCCTGGGACCACAGGTTTGTTGTGATTAATAAAAAAACGGCGGCTACCGCGGCTGTTGGCGCTATACCCCTGTACTTCACAGTAAAAAGTATCCTACACTTCCAAATATCGAACGATCTGTGTAAAAAAGTAGCACAAAACCGTAAAAAACCCAGGAGTTTATGGGTAGGAGCATCTTGTTGAGACCATCCAAAGTAGCCCTGATTCGCTGTTCGACCTATGATGAGGCTGAGGTATTGGCCGCGGTCAGCAGCGGTATAGACCTGCTGGGGGGGATCGATACCTTCGCAGCCGCGGATGAGCAGATCCTTCTCAAGCCGAACGTGCTGGCCGGTGACCCGCCTGAGCGGTGTGTGAGCACCCACCCTGCGATCCTCAAGGCGGTGGGGCAGCTGTTTCTGGAGAGGGGCAGCAGCGTATCCTATGGCGATTCCCCGGGGCACGGGGACTCTTTGCCCAATCTGGCCGCGGCGGGCCTCGCCGCCGTAGCGGATGAGTTGGATCTGGAACTTGCGGATTTCGACCAGGGGCGGCAGGACGGGAAGGGATTCCTCATCGCCAATGGCGTTCTTTCTACTGATGGGATCGTGAGTCTCTCCAAACTGAAGACCCACATGGTTACGCGCATGACCGGAGCCGTGAAAAACCTCTACGGCTGCATCCCCGGACAGAACAAGCGGCGATACCACTACACGCATCCCAACGCCTTTGATTTTTCTCAGCTGCTCGTTGATCTGAATCTGCTGCTCAAGCCCAAGGTGCGGCTGCACATCATGGACGGAATTATGGCCATGGAGGGAAACGGTCCGCGCAATGGCGATCCGGTTGCCATGGGAGTGCTGCTGTTCTCCACGGATCCGGTGGCTCTGGATACGGTGATGTGCGATTTGATCGAGCTCGATCCCATGCGCGTTCCCACCAACGGACCCGGCCGGCAGCGGGGGCTGGGAACGTATAGAATGGATGAGATCGAGATTGTCGGGGATTCAGTAGCAGCCGCGCGCCCCGGGAGCTTCAATGTCAGGCGGGGTACGATCCGGGATCTATCCTCCCAGGGACTCCTGGCCAGGGTCGACAACCTGATCGCCCGCAGACCGGTGCTGGACAGGGGCAAGTGCGATCGCTGCGGACAGTGCGTGCAGTCCTGTCCGGTCCAACCCAAAGCGTTGGATTGGCACGGAGGAAATCGGGAAGAACCGCCCAGGTATACCTACAGCCGCTGCATCCGCTGCTACTGCTGCCAGGAGATCTGCCCAGTAGGGGCGATTTCTGTGAAACGCACGTTCCTGCAGCTGTGATGAGGGGATCGTTGCCGAAGGTCGCGAACCGAACGGCTCAGAACAGCTTTCCGGACTGATAGTCCAGGAAGGCCTGGCGGATCTGCTCCTCCGTGTTCATGACAAAGGGACCGCCGCGCACAATCGGTTCGTTGTGAGGAGCGGCGCTCAGATACAGAAAGCCCGAACCGTCCTCCATTCCGCGAACCGATACCCGGGCGTTATTGCGCAGAAGGGCGAGCTCTCCGGATGAGACCTGCTGTGTCTTTTCATTCAACTCCACGGCAACGGCGCCGGAGTGCACGTACAGGAAGCAGTTCTGTTCTCCCGCAGGAGGTGTCTGGAATAGGCTGTCTTTCTTCAGAGCGATATCGAAGTAGCTGACCGGAAATTCGGTCAGAGCCGGTCCGCTGGTTCCTTCGTAGCTTCCGGAGATGAGCTTTGCGGTCAGCCCCTTTTTCTTGACAGTTGGGATATCCTCCGGGTTCAGGTGCTGATAGCGGGGCTCGATCATCTTGTCCTTGGACGCCAGGGTGAGCCACAGCTGGTAGCCCCACAGCCGGCCGTCCTGCATCTCCGGCATCTCGCTGTGGATGATCCCCTTGCCGGCGGTCATCCACTGCACGCAACCCGGTGCCAGCACTCCGCCCCCTCCCCGGGAATCCTTGTGGCGGAAACTGCCGCTGATCATGTAGGTGATCGTCTCGATCCCCCGATGGGGGTGATCGGGAAACCCGGCAATGTAGTCTTTCGGATTGTCGCTCTTGAACTCATCCAGGAGCACGAACGGATCCACGTAGTTGAGCCGGGGTGAGCCGATGATGCGGTGCAGGCGTACGCCCGCACCGTCGATCACCGACAACCCGCGAACGATTCTGGAAATGCCCTTCTCTTCGCTGTTCATTCTGCCGTATCCTCTTCAGACTAAAGTACGGCTTCCGGGCGATGATGTCAAAACGAAGTGAATCAGCTCTCCACCGGACAGCTTTCCACACTCGCCGTTTCGGCCGACTTTGCTCTGGCGGATGAGGATCTCTTGAATACGTTGCGGGTCATGCAGACGATCCACTTCCAGTGCAGAACCAGGTGTAAAAACACACCCCCCAGCATGATGATCCCGCCCCAGTCGTGGAGATCCTTCCACAGCAGGCGGCTAACACCCAGAACCTCCTGAGCATAGCGGGGATTGCGCCCCCCCTGGTAGCCGCCGGAACCGGCGAAGAAGAGAATCATCCCGGATAGTGCCACCACAACGAAGCTGATGGCGATGATGATGTCCACGTAGTAGTTGAGTCTTGCCTTATTGGGCTTTTTCTTCTTGTTTGTCATGATTGTTCTCCAAATAAATTTATTGAGCCTGGTCTGCCGCTGCCTGCAGGGCATCCTTCACGGTCGAGAACTCGATACCGTTCTCGATGCAGTAGTCCCGAACCGTGTCCCCAGCCTTGCCGATGGGCAGGCCCAGGATTTGCTCGATCGTCTCTTTGCTTACGCCCCACGACAGGAGCTCTCCGAAAGTTGTCTTTCCCTTTACCTCAGCGATCTCGGTTTCGGTCTGGGTGTCGCTGCTCTCAGCGGCGGCACTTGCACCGAGCGTGGAGACAGTTACGGTCTTGGCTCTAACAGTCTCCAGCTGCGCTTCACTCAATCTCTCCCGCAGAACCGAGATCGAGGGGGAGAGCAGCAGGGTGTCCTCCTCCGGCGAGTAGGGGAGCCCCGCGTACAGGGCCACGAACCAGCGGACCGAGTCGGTTCCGACCTCTCCGTTTTCCGTTGCACCGTACAGGTCCTCCAGGCTCTTGCAGAGGAAGTCCGCCGGATTCTCCGTATCCTCCACGGCGAAGGCCTTGGCCAGTGCCGCTACGGGGACGGCGAAAGCCTCCTCGATATCCCCGAAGCTGTAGGATCCGCGAATATCGGCGGGATTGTACTCACCGGCGAACTCTCCCTCGGCGTAGGTCGCGGGGACCTTGCTCGAGGTGGTCTGCCACAGTCCGAGGAATATGGTCCCCCCGATCCCAAGAATGAAAACCACCAGCACGATCGGTGCGATATGCCTGCTTCTCAGTGTCATGAGGCCACCTCCTGCTGGATTTTCTCCAATCGGATCGTGGTCAACTCCACGGTTTTCTCCACCGGACAGGCCTGCTCCGAGGTGCATTTTAGGCAGGTGATGCACTGGTGATGGCGAACGGCTCCCCCGGTGCTCACCGGGATGTTCATCGGGCAGCTCCGGTCACAGGCTTTGCAGTCGATGCAGGTGGATCGGTTGCGGCGAACTTTGAAGATGCGAAACAGGTTGAACACCCCGAGCAGTGCGCCGTAGGGACAGGCGTACTTGCAGAAGGGGCGCTCCACCAGCAGGGACAGGAGCAGCACCGCGATGAGGATGATCACTCCCCCGATCGCCACCTCGGTTGTCCAGAAATTGAACAGGGCGAAGTAGGGATCGATGTTCGCGAACATCAGAGTGCCGGTGGCCGCGGTCATGTAGACGATCATGCCCAGCACCACGTAGCGCAGATAGCGCAGGATCCGATCCACTTTGTACGGGATCAGGCGGTTGAAGCGCCGTTTGAAAATCTTCCTGCCGAGCTTCCCGAACCATTCCTGGATGCTTCCGAACGGACAGACCCAGCCGCAGAATACGGGGCCCAGAAACAGGGTCAGAACGAACACGATCCACATCAGGATGAACGCGGCCGAATGGATCTTGCGGACGAAGGTCCCAGCCGTGATGAACTGATACACCGAAACCACCCCGCCGAAGGGGCAGATGGCGTGAAGAGAGGCGGACGAAAGAATTGGAATCGCTTTGCCCGCCTCCTCCAGGGTGTGGTTCACAGCTATCAGAGCAATCAGCGCGAAGAAGAAGATCTGAACAGCCAGGCGGATGTTCGCGACTCTGCGCGCTTTGGTTTTACGGGATTTAGATCCGTCCGCCTCTACCGTGCTCTTTTTCGCCATGAAGGTGCTCCTTAGTTGTAGCGGTTCAGGTTGTTCCGGAAGGCTCGCAGATGGTTCTCCGAAGCTCCCTTCAGCCGTTCGAACAGGTCCCGCACGTCAACAGGAAGGTCCTCCTTGAGGAATGACTCGTACATCGCGATGTTGTCGATCTCCGCCTGGACGCCGGTTTCGAAGGAGGACTTGAGGTCCTCCGGCAGGACGACGTGATCGCCGGCCGTGTCCTCAGGCAGTGCGTAGCCGTATTCGTTGAACAGCTCCGTCACCCACTCGATGTGGCGCTCCTCGGCAGCCATGATGTTGGTGAACGGCCGGATGCTGCCGTACTCCCCGATGATCAGTTCGTACTCGGCTCGGGCCAGGTACTCGTCCTGGATCGCGTAGGTCAGCATCTGCTCGATTGTCAAACCGCTCTTGCCCTCGGCTCCTCTTGCCCCGAAATCTGTGCTGTCAGCGAAGGAAATCACGGCTGCGGCCGCGCTCAGGGCAACGACCAGTACCAATATTTTCGTGCTCAATCTTTTCATTTGAAAACCTCCTCGTGGATTTTCTTGAACTTCAATAGTAATAGTATAGGGGGTATATAGAGCGGGTGTGGAGGGGTTGTGAAGATTGTGTGAAGGAACTTGTACCGGGATTCGGAATCCGAGTACTATGAACCTACCCAATATGGCACGAATATTCGTCGTCGAGGACAACGAGAGTCTCCGCGAGGCGGTGTGCTCCTACCTTCGCCTGAACGATCACGAGGTCGTTGAGTTTTCCCGTCTTGGGGGAGTACTGGAGGCGATCGACACCAAACCGCCGGATCTGATCGTTTTGGATGTGATGCTCCCCGACGGGGACGGTTTTCTCCTGGCCAGAACAATTCGAAAAGATCACTCGTTCCCCATCATTTTTCTCACGGCCAGGGCCACCGAGTCGGATCGGATCACCGGATTCGAGCTCGGGGCCGACGATTACGTGGTCAAGCCCTTCTCCCCCAAAGAACTTTCCCTGCGGGTCGAAGCGGTGCTGCGGCGAAGCGGTGAGCGAGCGGTGCGACCGGTCCGTTCACTGAGGTGGGCTCTGGGAGGGCGGGTTCTGCAGCTCGATGAGGCGGCTCATCGGGCAACCGTCGACGGCGGCGAGATCAATTTGACCGTGGCCGAGTGGAAGATCCTCTCCTATCTGGCCGGTCGTTCGGGAACCGTGGTCAGCAGGGAGAGGCTTTTGGGGGAGAGCCTCGACTACCTGGTGGCGGAGGGATCGGAGCGAACCGTGGACACCCACATCAAGAACCTGCGCTCCAAGCTCGGCGACCCGGGCTGGATCGAAACCGTGCGAGGCTTCGGCTACCGCTTCTCAGGATCGGCCCGGTGAATCGGCTGTTCATCCGTACTCTGATCACGGTCCTGTCCGCCCTGTTGGTATTGATCGCGGTGATGGCCGGGGTAGCGGTTGTGGGCTTCAGCCGCTCCCTGGATGTGTGGGAGCGGGCCAGGATCCGCCAGCTGGAGGAGACGGCCCGCCAGATCCTATTGAACTACCCCGATCCCATCTCGGTCTCGGTCCCACAGGACGTACCCCTGTTCGTCTATGATTCCGGGAGACAGCTTCTTTTTACCAACAGAGGGGAGGGTGCACGCCGGCGAGGCGGCAGCAGCGGCGCATCTCCAGCGGGGCAGGGTGATCTGGTTCCCGTCGAAGCGGACGGGCAGGTACTGGGCTACTACCGCGGCGGCATGATGCGCTTTGAAAACGACGCGGCCAACATGCGATTCCTAGGCTCCCTGCGCCTCACCATAGGCCTGGGACTGGCCCTGGCTGTGATCATTGCCGTTTGTTTCGCCCTGCTGTTCTCCCGCGGCCTCAGCGCTCCCGCCGTTGCTCTGGCGCAAGCTCTTGACCGCATTAGCCACGGAGATCTCTCGGTACGCATTCCCGAGAGGGGCGCCCGGGAGATTGCGGGAATCGCGAATTCCACGAATCGATTGGCAGAACAGCTGAAGCGGGAGCGGGGCATGCGCCGCCAATGGGTACAGGATATCGCTCACGATCTGCGCACTCCGATCGCGGCCATGCGGGCCCAGTTCGAAGGAATGCGGGACGGGGTGCTGGATCTTTCCAGGGATCGGGTCGAAAAGAGCCTCAGGGAGATTTCCCGGATCGAAACGCTGGTTGCCGATCTGGAGGAGTTGATGCGACTGGAGTCACCGGAGTTGCGTATCTCCATGGCGCAGGTGGAGGCAGCGGCATTTGTCGAGGAGATCGGCGAACGTTTCGGCGCTCAGCTGGCCGGGAAGCGAATTCAATTCGAATCCCATTGCGGGGTCGAGCACTTTTGGGCGGATCCGGGCCTGCTTGAGCGGGCGGTTTCGAATTTCTTCTCAAACGCCATCCGTCATACACCCCAGGGGGGAAAGATCGAGCTTTCGATTGCGAGCAACCCGCAGGGACGGACCGTGGTCTCCCTGGCCAACTCGGGAGAACCAATTCCGGCGGAGGAGCTGGAAAAGGTCTTCGATCGCCTGTACCGCGGCGAGTACGCCCGCAGTTCCCCCGGTTCCGGATTGGGACTGACCATCGCCAAACGCATCGCCGAGCTGCACGGCGGTTCCCTGAGCATTCGAAACCGCGAGGAGGGAGGGGCCGTGGTGGAGATGATCGTTTAGCAGCAGGAGGTTCCTGAGGTACCGTCGCAGCCGCACTGCGGCTCTCCGCCCCTGATCAACCCGTTGATAACGGCTGCGGCACAGCCCACCCCCGGGTTGACGCGAATGGCGCCGAAAGAACAGTTCATCATGCAGGCGCCGCACTCGATGCAGCGATCCAGGTCCACGATGCGAACGATCCTGCCGTTTTGGGCAAATACTTGGCGGGGGCAGACCTCCAGACATCGGCCGCAGCCGGTGCAGCGCTCGGGAAAAAGCTCCAGGGTCACCACGTTTTTCAGATACTTCATGAAAGAATCCCCCACTCCTCGAGTTTGTAGAAGATAACAAATGCCGAGGCAATCGCCCCGGCGACGATGTAGAGGGGCAGCCCGAACTTAAGCTCCCTCCTGACCCCGGAGATGCCGGTAAAGGGGGTGCTCCCTGTGAATTGCAGAGCCAGGTATGAGCTGGCCGCCGGAAAGAAAATAAGGGAGAAGGCCTTTAGGTAGACGCTTTGCAGGGCCGGCGCCGGAATGAGAAAAACGAGAGCTGCCGTTGTCACTGCCCCGACCAGGAGTCCCTTCAGCGCAAAAGCGCGAAACGGAATCCATGGTAGAAGCAGAGGCGTTAGCAAGGTGCCGGACAGCAGGGCGGCTGCCCCCAGGATGGCGGCGGGAAGACCATTCCGGAGGGCACTGTGGAACAGAATCCCCGACGGCTGGAGCCCGAATAGGACGAACACGGCGGCCAGAAAGATGGCGAATCCCTTCAGGGCGGGCACGATCTCCATGGGCGTAAGCTCAAGACGCTCCCTGAAACCGAAGCGCACCGCCCGCATCTCGGCTGTTGCCTTGCGGCCCCTGCGCAGATAGGCCGGCAGATCCACGGCATACACCGGTCCGTATTCGACGGAGAACCCGGTGCGTTCTTTGACGCTGTGGGCCTCTACCCCCGGCGCCCCCAACTGGGGAAGAATGATACTGCGGTGCTCCACGACTTCCGCCAACCGGCTGGATCGGATTCGCCGGATCAATTCCTCGGTCCCGAAGGTGCCCTTGCCTGCGGCGCACCAGACGTTGATGCCCCGGGTGTCCAGCACCACGATCCAGGCCTGAAAACCGGCCAGCTCCCGGCGCAGAAGATTGAAGCTGAGCTTGTAGTTGGCCGTAACCAGAACCGGGGATGCGCGGTCCGGCGCTCCCACGGCGTAGATCCCGGGGTCCACCGTGTAGTGCATGCGAAAGGAGTTGAACAGCCGGCACTTGAGCCGGTCCAATCGGTCCCGGCGAGACCACCGGGCGGGCACTGTCAAAACGTTGGCCGTAGCGTTCGTGTTGCCTGCCCCGCGAAGGTCGAACAGCTCCACGGCCATCTACACCTCACTCCGGGCAAGCTTCTTCTTGACGTTCTTGCACTGAGGCAGATCGAGATGGCACTCCCGGAACAGGAAGCAGGTACGCTTGCAGATGGAAACCAGCAGCAGCATCACCGGGACCTCGATCAGTACCCCGACAACTGTGGCCAAAGAGGCTCCTGAGGACAGACCGTAGAGCATCGTGGAGGTGGCGATGGCTACCTCGAAGTGGTTGGAGGCTCCGATCATCGACGCCGGGGCGGCGTCGTGGTAGGAGAGTTTCAGCACTCTGGACAGGACGAAGTAACCCAGGCTGAAGATCAGGATGGTCTGGATGAACAGGGGGATGGCAATCCAGAGGATGGTCAGCGGATTGCTCAGAATGACACTGCCCTTGAGGGAGAACAGCAGCACCAGGGTCACCAGAAGGGCGACGATGCTCACCGGGGTCAGCACGGGGAGGAACTTCTGCTGAAACCACTCCGGGCCCCTGCGCCGGATGATGAGGTGCCGGGAAAAATAACCTGCCACCAGGGGCAGGGCCACGTAAATCGCTACGGATAGCAGGATTGTCTGCCAGGGGATGGGCATGGCATTGACCCCGAGCAGGAACCCCCCGAGGGGAGCGTAGAGCACCAGCATGGTCAAAGAGTTGATCGCCACCATTACCAGGGTCAGCCCGTCGTTGCCCCGGGCCAGATAGCCCCACATCAGCACCATGGCCGTACACGGAGCGATGCCCAGGAGGATGGCCCCGGAGATGTAACTGCGCCACAGCTCGACCTCCTGTCCGCTCTTGATGATCTCCGTCCCGGGCAGAAAACGGCGAAAGATCACACCGAGAAACAGGGTGGCGATCAGGTACATGGAGAAGGGTTTGATCAACCAGTTGATGCCCAGGGTCATGAGCACCGGTTTGGGAGTCTTCCCGGCCCGGATCACGTCATTGAAATCGATCTTGACCATGATCGGATACATCATGAAGAACAGGCACACCGCGATGGGAATCGAGACCTGGTACACGGAGAGGGAATCCAGGGTTGTAGCCACAACCGGTGCAATCCTGCCGAGCAGGATTCCCGCGGCGATGCACAGGGCGACCCAGAGGGTCAGGTATCTCTCGAAGATGCTCAACTGTCGTTCCATGCTTTGTCGCTCCTGGGGATGTCTATGGATAGAGTATCTCGCACTTGCCCTCTTGCCGGAGCGCCAGACGGGCCGTAAGCTTTTGGGCATCCGCTTCGTAGATCGGATCAAGGTCGGGAAGCGCGTCCAGGCTCTCGAAGAGCTTGTCGTTGAAAGGCGAGTGCAGCAGCCTGTACATCATGAACTTGCCCTCCCGCCTCTCCTCCACCAAGTGGGCGCTTCGTAGAACCGTGAGACTTTTTGAAACCGTGTACTGGGGTTTTCCAAGGGAATCCACGAGCTCGCACACGCACAGCTCTCCGGGAGCCTGCCGCAGCAGTCTGAGAATCCGCAAACGAGTTTCCTCCCCTGCTGCCTTGTACGCTTCGATTGCCTTATTCACGTATGCAATATAACGCATATGTGCATATGAGTCAACGCTCGGGCGTCTACCCTTTGGACGGGTACGCCGTACCGGTACTATCCGGGTAGCGGTCAGTCGGCGATCGATTTCCGGTAGACCCGATAGCGCTTGTAGATGTGCGCGCCCAGGCGTTCTGCCAGGTTCGGGGTATAGGGGTTGTCCGCCGAAGTCAGGGAGAGATCGGCCCAGGTGAAGCCCTTGGCCCTGGCCCGCTTGGCCATTTCGTCGAACAGCAGCAGAGCCACGCCGCCTCCCCAGTACTGGGGCAGGATGAGAACGCTCTTGACGGCCACGCACTCGGGTTGCCGCCTCATATGCCAGAGCAGTTTCAGCATATCCCAGGGATAGCGCAGGCCATTGGCGCGGATGAACGCCTCATTCAGATTGGGGATGCCGGGGAACCAACCCACGGTCTTGCCGTCGACCTCGGCGAAGAGCACCAGATCAGGGTCGGCGATCCTGACGAGAGGTTTGACCAGCGCTTCCACGGCCGATCGCGGCCAGGGACGGTGATCGGGTAGATGGGTCAGGGACTCATTCAGCAACCGGTGAATCGTATCCACCTCATCCTGGAGCCGCTTCATGTCGGGGGTACGGATCCGCACCCAACCCTGCCTGCGAATCCGTTCGGCCAGGCGGGAGAGCCTCTGCCGTTCCGGGCTGCTGTCATCGAAGTCAGCCGCAAAGGCCAGGTTATCCGCTCTGGCCGGCTCAAATCCCAGGTGTTCCATGAACTCCTGGTAGTAGGGCGGTGTGTGCCCACAGAGGATCACCGGGGGGCGGTCCCGTCCCTCGATTAAAACACCGTAACCGTCCTCCCGGTCCAGATTGAACGGGCCGTTCAGGGTGTCGAGGTTTCGTTTTCCGGCCCATTCGGTAACCCTCTGCAGCAGGGCCTCGGCTATCTGTATTTCTTGGAAGTACTCGAAGAAACCGAAGATACAATCCCGGCGACCCGTCTCCGCGTTTACGACCTTGTCCTCCCCCGCGCAGATCGTTCCGACAGGCTGCCCATCCCTCCAGGCGATGAAAAACTCCGCCTCCCCGCGCTGGAAGAATGCCCCCTGCCCGGGATCGATGGTTTTCCCCCGCTGCGGAAGCAGAGGGGGCACCCACAACGGGTCATGGCGGTAGATCTTCCAGGGAAAGGTGAGGAAACGCCGCTTGTCCCTCCGTGACTGTACCGGGCGAACTTCCACTTTGCTCATGGGCCGATTCCACTCCTTGCGGCTCTGCGTATTTCAAGCTCTTTCACGATTTGATCGTAGCGCTGGCGAGACAGGGGGTAGAACAGGGCGCAGAGGATCCCCAGGCAGAGCAGCACGGCTGGAATCGGTCCGGTGATCAGGCGGATGGCCAGCTCCGCCCGGGGCTGCAGGATTTCCACGTTCGCCTCATATTTAGAGGCATCCAGCAGAAGCAGCACCAGGGGGATGGCGATGGAGGCCGCGGCTTTATGGGACAGGGTAACGATGCTGTAGAACATCCCCTCGTGGCGTTTTCCGGTTTTCCACTCATCCCACTCGATGGCATCCGGCAGAATCGACCAGGGAAGCACATGAGCCGCGGCTACACCGATTCCCGCCAGAGCGCATAGGGTAAGAAGCACTCCCAACGGCGTCGAAGGACCCAGAGTGATGATGATTATCTGGACGACGGCCCAAAAGGCGATTCCCGCAATGTAGGCGAACCGTTTGTTCCAGCGCCGGGCCACCCAGTTCCACAGGGGAAGGGCTATAATCGCTGTCACGAAGATCGTGCCCATGATCAAGAAGCTCTGCTCCTCCCGCCGCACGCAGTATTTGATGAAGTAGGGGAGTATCGCCTGGGCGATATCCACGGAAATCCAGGTGCCCAGGAATATCCCCATTCCCAGGAGAAACGGGGGATTCTTGAATGCCGCCCGCAGGGATTCGAACAGTTTCGGCTGCTCCTGGACCATGAACTCCCTGCGTTCCCGGGTGCCGAAGAATGTCAGGAACAGAGGCATGGCACTGACCAGGCCGAAGACAAATCCCATGGTCAGGACTTTCCGGGCGTTTTCAGGCCGGAAGGTTCCAATCATGAACCACGGAACTGTAAAGGCGATCAGGCTTCCCAAGATGGAGAAAAACATCCTGTAGGTTGTGATAGAGGTTCGTTCGTCGTATTGGGAGGCCAACTCCGGTGTGAGGGCGAAATAAGGCATGTAGACCAGCGTAGCGGCTGTATCGAAGAGAATAAAAGCAGCGGCATAGTAGATCGCCAGGAACAGATCCCTCTGGAATCCGGGCCGTATCCAGAGCATGGCGAAGGCAAGCCCGAATGGCAGGGCCCCGAACAGCAGGAAGGGACGCCTTCTGCCCCAGCGGCTTCGGGTGCGGTCCGAGAGATAACCGATGATCGGATCATTCACGTAGTCCCAGCTTCTGCCGATAAAAAAAGCCGCCGCGGCTATGGAGGGCGACACCCCTACCACGTCGGTGAGAAAGATAGCGAAATAGGCGCCGATGAGGGTAGTGGTCAGGCTGAATCCCAGATCCCCCGATCCGTAGAGCAACTTGGTAATCGGCTTTAGTTTTTGCTCCATAGGCATTGATTGCTTGGTTACCGACACGGCTTTACCGTGGTTGCTGTTTCCTGCAGCCGCGCCCGTACATTAGTGTAATACTCGGGCATTATATGCCCTGGGCCGGGTTCGTACAAGTTGTTGGTTTGGCAGCTGTTGGTTTGGCAGGTGAGCACCTGCAGGGCAGCGATTGAGTGCGCATCATTCGGTAACAATAGGAAAAACCGGCCTCAAAACACTCAGGAAACTGGCAAAATCCGAAGTTCTACTTTGGATTTTCCATATTCTATTTTCACGCTAATGGGTGACAATGGAAAATCGGAAGTTTTTCTTAAGGTTTTGCTAGAAATCTGAGGATTCGGGGCAGGGTATAACCTGGAATGGGTCAAAACGCCCACTTGGGTTGATTTGACACAAGCTTGAAAAAGGAACCCGAAAAGAAATCGTTGAATTTTTAGTACAGCTATGGTAGTATCACTCAACTATCATTTGAACTTGAAGTAGAAAGTCCTACCGGTTAATAAAGTTTTTTCGGTTTTTAACTAGTGAGGGGAGTTGAACGGACGGGACTATCCGGCTCGTTACGATTCGAATTCGATGTGCCGACGATTTGGCCCCAACACGGGCTTGCTATTTTTTTTTCTGCTCTATTGTACTTTACCTTTCAATGTAGTTTGTCAGGAACGTGATACTCAGGCCATTCTCTTTCTCACAACCAATCCCATAAACGCGGACGTGTTGCTGGACGGGGAGCCGCTGGTGGAGCAGACTCCGCTTCTGCTGCGTGACTTGGATTCCGGCAGCCACGAGCTGGAGATCCGCAAGCCCGGCTACAGCACCGAGCTGCGGGAGGTAGATCTGATCGCCGGGGAAATCCGGAACCTGGAAATCGATCTTGCCAGCCTATCCTTTGCACCGGTACTCCCGGAGGAGGAAACGGTGATGATCGACGGGCAGAGGGAGGAGGCCGGGGAAACGCTATACCAGTTTCCCGAGGGCAGCTACTCCTTTGGCCGCGAAGGGGGGAGCCTGCAAATCGAACCGCTGTTTCCCCAGGACGGCTGGATCCGCGGCTTGAACCTGGCGATACCTCTGTCCGTTGCCTTCTCTACGGTTCTCACCCTCCACGATATCTTCTATCCCAAACGCGCGGCTCTGCAGTTCACAGAGGACTTTTCTCTCTCCCCGGTCACGCTCTCAGCCTACGGCCTGACCTTTACCCTGATCAGTTTCGACATCGCCCTTTACGCCAGGCGCAACAAAGCCCGAAAGACCTTCTCCTACAGAACGACGCCGCACGAGCAAGCGCTCCATCGCGCAAATGAGTACTACGGGAGAGCGGAGAACCTGTTGGCCCTGGGGCAGCTGGAGGAGGCGTTGCGCTTCTACACCCGGGTCCTGGAGGGTTACAGAGACTCGCCGCTGTATCCCTATGCGCTGTTCAAGACGGCACGGATCCACTTCCTGACCGGAGAGGATTCCCTGGCGACCATCGAGTTCAACCTGATCGCCGATCATTATCCACTTCCGGATCTGTACGACAAGGCCCATAGGGGTTTGGCCGATATCCTGCTGCGGCAGGGAGCGTACCAGGAGAGCATCGACCGGCTCAGGCGTATGGTATTTGCCGATCCCCTCTACAGTGAAGAAGAGATAGAACTTCTGGAGGCTGAGATCCTGGAAGACTGGTTTGCCGAAGACCCGCAGGTCATCGCTCGAATCATCGAGGCCTACACGGCCATGGTCAACGGCTACCCCGCTTCGGATAATCTGGATCTGTACCGCTACAGAGCCTCCTACTATCTGCACCTTGCAGATCGTGATGCTGAAGCAAACGCTCTACTCTCACCGCTCGATCCGGCGGTTCTGGATGAGGATCTGTTACGCAGATTCCAGGACCTGCGCCGCTCCATGGAGGGCCGGCAGTGAAGCGAATCCTGACTGTAGCCGTCCTGATTCTTATCTGCGGAAGCTTCCTCTGCTTCGGAGAGGATCCCCGGGATGAGCTGTACCGGGAGCTCTCGGCCAGCCTGGCGCAGTCGGAAGCTCTGATGGCCGAAATATCCCTGCAGACCGACCCAGCGGTAACCGGAGAGCAACTGGAAGCGATACAGTCCCTGAATCAGCAGATACGGGGATCTCTCTACAGCGATCTGATCGATCGAAGCGACCTGCTCTTGATGCTCACCCGGGAGCAGATGCTTTTTCACCAGGATCCGCAACAGCAGCAGGCCCGGGTGGAGGGGTTGCTGCTGAGCAGCCAGCAGGATGCACGGAACCTCAGGCGAAGCGAGGCTCGGGACAAAGTGCTGCGCACTTGCTTCAACACCACTCTCATATCCTTCGCCTCGGCCTTTACCCTGTGGGGACTAGGCGAGCTGCAGGATCGGCGCTACTTCCAGGCGACAACGATCGAAGAGGGAACTCTCCGTCGCCGGCTGTTTCAGGTTTTTTCCATAGGAAGCATGGTCGGGGCGGCCGTCGGGGCAGTCAGTGCGGGGGTGTCTGTGACTCTATACGCCGGCGCCCGTTAACGTGATCTCCCGGCCTGTTCATTTTTCAGTCAGAACATGAACGCCGTTCCAATCAGCCGGCGGCGGGCTTTTCAAATAGGATTTACAGCGGTCGAAGTACATGGCTGATACGACATCCCCGGGAGAAAATTTGCTGACCTGCCGGAAGTATTTAGCGGCTTCGGCGAAAGCACGCTGGTAGTACAGCTTCAATCCCTTGTGATGGTACTGCCATGCTCGGGTTTCCTGCTCACTCAGTTGCCGTTTGACCGTGAAGATCCGCTGAGCTTGGGTTTTCCCCAATACCTGGACCTTGTCGATCAGTCGGCAGGGCAGGGCCTTGGAGATCTCCCTATACACGCTTTCCGAGATGATCAGATCCTGCTTGTAGACCTTGGTGAGGTTCTCAAGCCGTGAGGCCAGGTTCACCATGTCCCCGATCACCGTATAGTCCATTTTCTTTTCCGAACCGATGTTCCCCACCGTGACCAGGCCGTAGTTGATGCCGATGCCGATGCGAAACTCGGGTTTACCCAGTCGGCGCTGTTCCGCGTTGAACTGTCCCAGGGCTTCCTGCATCTCCAGTCCGGACAGCACCGCCTTCATGGCGTCATCGGTGTGCTGGACCGGCGCCCCGAAAAAGGCCATGATTGCATCTCCCATATACTTGTCAACAATCCCGTCACGCTCCAGGATCTTGTCGACCATTATGGAGAAGTAGCTGTTCAAGGACGCCACCATCTGGTCGGCTCGCATCTGTTCGGTGATCGATGTAAAACCCCGGATATCGGAGAATAGAATCGCCAGGACACGATCCTCCCCGAGCAGCAGGGATTCGGGATTCTTGAAGAAACGATCGATTACCTCCTTTGGGACGTACTTCTGGAAGATGTTGCGGATTTCCTGTTCGTGTTTTTTCGCCAAAACCGCCCGGAAGGCGAAATTCTTGATCTGGTTGTAGGCTTTTTCGAGCTCGTCGATCGTAAGGTTGAAGGTGTGAGCCAGGGTGCCGAGCTCGTCCCTGTACTCCACGCGGACTCGTTCGGATAGATCGTGGTTTTGAATGATCTCCTGCATAGCCGCGACCATGCGGGTTATCGGGCTGGTGAGGTAGCCGGAGAACAACAACAGGAGCAGTACGGAAACAACGCAGGCTGCGGCCAGAATGATCGCATCCTGGGTGGTGATCTCCGTAACCTCCCGGAAGAACGTTCGTCGCTGTTCGGTGACCAGGCAGTACCAGTCGAAGGGCTCAAAGGAAAATCCGTAGCCCACGCGGGGTACTCCGGCAAGGGAAAGCTCTACCCACCCCTGTGTGGCCTCCATGCGCAGGGACTCCAGCTCCTGTTGTTCCTCCGGTTCAAGCATATCGCCGCTGGTGGTAAGCACCAGGCGATTTCCGCTGTCCAGGGCGAGAATGATCTCCGTATCGCTACTCAGAAGACTTTGGGCATAGCTCAGGGCGGCGCGTTGGGCAGCCTGTACATAAACGCTTTGCTCCGACAGGTCGTTTTCGACCAGAAGATTCCACTGGTTTTCCAGATAACTCTGCATATCCTGAGCTTTGAAGGCCAGCAACTCCACAGCGACTCGGGTAATGCCGTTGCGGGCGGAGAGGGAAGAGGCAATGCTGCTGAGTACCAGGGTAACGATCAACAGGGGCAGCACGATCAGAATGATCTTTAATCGGACACTCACGGTGGTGAGTTTGGCACAGCTATGGGGATATGTCTATCCTGCCTCTGGTTTATCGCTTTCATACCTTGTATAATCCCTCGAGCGATGGAAGGTATTCAGCAGGACGATCCACTTCAGCCCATCGAGGAAATGGAGATATCCCCCGAGGAACGGGAGCGGGTCCTCAAGCAGATCGAAGAGGCTATAGCCGAAAACCGCGCTCCCCAGCGAGTTGATCTTGCCTCACTGCAGCCTGAAAAGCGAGGTCTGCTCCTTCCCCTGCTGATCAACCTGGCCGCGCTGGTACTGATTGCAGCGGGTGTGTTGCTGCTCTTCCGCTACTTCGAACTTCGCAAGGAAAACATCACATTGCGTCATACCTCCTACCTTTCCGCAGAAGGGGCCCTCATTCAGACTCTGAAAAAGGAAACGGAGAGCAGGTTGCAGGCCAAGGAGCAACAGATCGCCTTGATCCAGACAAGGCTTCAGGAGGTGGATCAGGAGCGACAGGCCCTGAAACTCGAGCTGGAAGCGCAGCTGACGACCAGAGAGGGCGAGCTGCTCCGTGAGTTGGAGGATGAGCTGGACAGAGAACGGGAACGTTTGCTCGCATTGGGAACCTCGGAAGCAGGGATCACCGATCGCCTGCGGGAGTTCAAAAGCCGGCAGCAGGACTCGATTGATCGTGAGATTGCCGACTATCGGCGGCAATTGGATGCGCAGTTGCAGGACAAGGAGCGGGAGTTGCTGGAGACTCAACGCCTGAGCCGGGAGGCTTTGGACAAGGCCAACCGTGACCGGAATGCTCTGCTCAGCGAATTGAAAAAGCAGGAGAGTGAGAAGAGCGCGGCGGAGGAGCGGTTGACCGAATTGACGGCCCGACTAAAAGCGGAGAGCTTGATGAGAGACCAATCTGCCGCGGTGTTTTCCGCTGTTCAGGAAGATCTTCTTGCACGGAGGTATGCCGAGGCGCTTCAAGAGCTGGAGAGCTTGGAGAACAATCCCGTAGTTGAAAAGTACGTGATCGACTTGCTGAAGCAGCTGATCCGCTCCAGTCAGGGTCAGGCAAGTCAGGGTCAATCCGGGGGGGAAGTGGAATCCGCCGATCTGGATGCTCTGAAGGCCGAGCTGGATGCCAAAAGTGCCCAAATAGAGCAGATGGAGGGGCAGATAAGGGCTATCGTCGAAGCTTCCTCCTCCGAAAAGAGCGCAGATGCGCTGTTGGCAAAACAGCTGCAGGGGCGTGTGGATCGTCTGAACGCTCAACTGAAGGCGAGTGAGGCGCAGGCCGAGCAGTTGAACGCCGAGCTGCGCTCCCTGCGAGCCGAGAGGGATGCTCTGTCCTCCTCCCAGGCAAGTACCTTCGAGCAGGGTAGGGATGAGGCTCTGCGGGATGTCATGACCTTTCTGAGGTTCTTGTCCGCAAGCGAGGGTAGCGGCAGCGATACCGAGAAACAGCTCCTGGCCCTGACTCGTCGCGATCCGTTGTTCCGGGCGGCAACCCGGGAAATTCAGATCCTGATTGCCGGAGGAGGATCATCCGGAGAGCTGGCCTCGCCTTACCTGTTCCTCGGAATCGTCTCCTCGGTAACCTCCGAGCGGGTGGTAATCGAGGCCATGGTGGATCTGGAGGTTTCCGTTGGATCGATCATCCAGATTCGCCGGATTACGGAACAGGAGCGGGAGATCACGATTGCCGAGGGAACCGTGCAGCAGGTCCGGGGCGGCAAGATCACCGCCTCCTTCAAGCCGGTGGCTTCGGGCGGGCAGGGCCCGAATGCTCGGGATCCGGTGTACATGGTCTTGGAGGGGACCTAGAGCAATGCAGCGAAGCTGGCTGAATTTAGGCGTCTCCTTCTTTCTGGCAGCCGCTCCGGCTCTCATACTGCTGCGCTACTACTACCGGCAGGACCGGGAGAGGCCCGAACCGAAGGGGCTGGTCATCCGCATCTTTCTCTTCGGAATCGTGGCAACCTTTGTAGCCGTTCCCTTTGAACTGCTGATGAGTCTGTTCCAGGGACTGTTCGCCGATTTTCCTCTGCTCACGGCTCTGTTCAAAGCCTTCGTGGTAGCCGCCCTTGTAGAGGAATACCTGAAGCTCACCATCGTACGGTTGTTTGCCTATCGTGACCGCCACTTCGATGAAATCATGGATGGTGTGGTCTATACGGTGGTGGCCAGCCTGGGATTTGCCTGTATGGAGAACATCCTCTACGTCATGGGAGGCACAATCGGAACAGCCCTGACCCGGGCGGTCACCGCAATCCCGCTTCACGCCACGGCTTCCGGACTCATGGGGTACTACATTGGCAGGGCGAAGTTTGCCGACTCCCCTCGGCGGGAGAGGGCTCTGATCAACAAAGGCTTGCGCATCGCGATCTTCGTGCACGGCACCTACGACTTCCTGCTGTTCTCCGTTCCGGTGTTGGGAAGCTGGCCTCTGGTCGGCCTGCTCCCCTTGCTGATCGGTTCCTTCTTCATCTTGCGGTCCCGTATCCGCATGGCCCTGGAAGAGGATCGGCGACGCGAGCAATTCGAGCAGATCATATGAGACGTTGGGTTGTCCTGCTGTTCCTGCTCTCCATGGTTGCCCCGGGCTGGGCTCAGGCCCCGGCTCCATGGGCCGTAGGAGCGAGCCGCCCTGAGGACCTGGTTGTAAAATTGGTAACCATAGAGCCCTCCCAACCGATCTACACCTGGTGGGGCCATTCCGCTCTGATTGTGGAGGACAGCAGGCTCGGGGTGTCCAGGTTCTACAACTACGGCCTGTTCTCCTTCATGCAGGAGCGTTTCGTTCTCAACTTCGTCATGGGCCGGCTGTGGTTTCTGGTCGGCGCCAGCGATACCGAGCGGGAACTGGCCTACTACCGTTATCTCGGCCGCACGATCCGCATCCAGACCCTGGATCTGCTCCCGGACAAACGCCTGGAGATGGCCGTTTTTTTGGAGAAAAACATCCTGCCGCAAAACCGAACTTACCTGTACGACCACTACTACGATAACTGTGCCACCCGGATCCGGGACCTGATCGATGCCACCGTAGACGGTCAGCTTGCCGAAGCCACGGCGGGTGCCGGTAGGATGACCCTGCGGGAGCACACCCGGCGGTTTACCGAGCACAACTTCTTCATGGACTGGTTGCTGATGTTCCTCATGTCCGCGGTGATCGATCATCCGATCACGAAATGGGAGGAGATGTTTCTTCCCACCGAGTTGGAACGAAACGTCGCGGCTCTGCGCTATCGAGATGAAACGGGGCGGGACCGCCCCCTGGTCAGCGAGTCGGTTGTATACTTCGACGCTCCCCGGCAGCGCCTGGTTGCCGACCGGGCCTCCCCGATCTGGTTCCGGGCACTGATCCCCGGTGTGATCCTGGGATTGCCCGCCCTGCTGTTTGGAATCCTGCTTAGGAGGAGAGGGAAATGGAGGTTATTCGGGCTTTATAGCGCCCTGGCCGGTTTGATCGTCGGTCTGCCCGGAGGCGCGTTGTTCTTCATGAGCACCTTCACCGATCATACCATTACCTACGCCAATGAAAACCTCTTCCTGGCCAATCCTCTGGGCCTGGCCGCCGTGCCCCTCGGCCTGCTTGCTGCTTTCGGCCGGAGCAGTCGAAGCCGACGTCTGCTCCAGCTGTTCTGGCTGCTCCTGGCAGCTGTGGCCTGCTTGTATCTGCTGCTGAAGCTCT
>Ga0272441_10000824_pt1 | contig 68226 bp, 50 predicted proteins | sample SSMProp6N_FD_193582 | JGI IMG/M metagenome (GOLD analysis project Ga0272441, IMG submission 193582) | Marine sediment archaeal communities from Little Sippewissett salt marsh, Falmouth, MA, United States - SSM-Prop-6N | ecosystem: Environmental > Aquatic > Marine > Wetlands > Sediment ...
TGGCTCCCCCGATCTCTCGAGAAATACCATCAGTCTAACTCTCAAAAACCCGATTTCTAATTGTCGTCAAACCCGATTTATAATTGTCGCGCGCCAACCCTCTGAGTTCCATTCATGTTCCGCGCCCTCCGCATCTCTTTCACTTCACAGGCCAACTACCTGTTCTACCCAATCTCCATTTGCCGACAGATCCTGCCTGCAAGAGATATGGTAGTCCCGAGCGAGGGGGCATCAAGCGCCCTTCCATCAACGGGATATCTCGACGCTGCGAGAAGGGCCGACTACCATATCATCGGAATTCGGATGTTATGGAGATTGTGGATAATCCGGGAGCGTGATATGCGAAATCCTGCGGTCATGATGGAGTCCGTATTGGACGGGTACGCTAGCCGGGAGAGAGGAGAAAGGTGAGAGGAGAGCAAAGACCCTTGCCGAAGGTCAAGCGGAAGGCGCCAGGTTGCGCGACTTGCCTCTCCTGCGGTCTCCTTTCTCCTTGCTCCTTGCTCCTTGCTCCTTGCCCCTTGCTCCTTTCTGAGCTGAAATCTGAAGACCACTTCTTCAACGGGCTGCCAGGTTCACCCGACAGCCGTGCCGCGCCGCGCTCACGGCTGCGGTGATCCCCGCACAGCCGGCCCCGCATACAAGCACGTCGCTTTCCGCGAGAACAGGCACTCGCCGTTTCGGTATCTCGATGTCCATCCGCTTCTCTCCTATGCGGGTTCCCAACGTTGCGGCTGAGGCGCGCTGTCAAGCGTCGCCTCCAGCCGTCTTGTTGGCCGTGACGGGTTTCGCCCATTGCAGTTCCGCCAACCAGAGACCATACGGAGCTCCGATGTCAGACCAATGTCTATCCTCGATTCCGCAATGTGTAATGTAAGTCTTCCCACGCCACTCAAATACTTCGGCGGCGTGTGCGAAAAGGGTGCACAACGGCGGACTTCCGGGGACAGTTACCGTTATAGCTCATCGCCGTCACCGCTTCGAGCCCTTCGTCGAGGTGTTCTTGCCCTTCCTGCCGGGCTTCGAGCGCGGTTTGCCCTTGGGGTAGCCCACCGGCAGGGCCAGCAGGCGGCGGCCCAGGCGCCTTTCCATCTGCCGCACCCACTTGCGCTCCCCCAGCGGCCGGCCGGTGCTGATATGCAGCTCGATCCGCAGGCGCTCGATCTCCTCCTCCCCGTCGCGCAGCACCGCGCGCCAGGGGGCGGCTATCTCCGGCAGCTTGCTGTCGGCCATCAGCGGATCGCGCTTGCGCCGCCCGGTGTTGAACCTGACGCTGGACCAGGGCCACTCCTCGCCGCTCTTGACTTCCCCGGCCTTGACCGGGTTGAGCTCGATGTAGCGACCGGCCGCCACCGCGTGCGAATCGCGCTGCACCACGTATGAGTGAAAGCGTTCCTGGAACAGGTGCCCGCGCACCCCCTCCCGGAAGTTGACCATCCGCGTGTAGCGGCGGTGCGCGTCGCCGATGCCCTTGGCCAGCGACTCCGGATTCCTGGGCACCACCAGCAGGTGCAGGTGGTTGGTCATCAGACACCACGCCCAGAACTCCAGGCCGAAACGCTCCGCACTGGCTGCCAGCAATTCCAGATACTCCCGGCGGTCGTCGTCGGAAAAGAACACCGGCATCGAACGCACCCCGCGCTGTACCACGTGATGCGGAAGTCCGGGCACAACCACTCGCGCTATACGAGCCATGGAGCCAGATTGTGGCCCATGGCAAACTCAAGTCAAGATCTATAACGGTAGCTGTCCCCGGAAGTCCGCGAAGTGGACCTGCAGTAACTGCCCCGGCTCGCCTTCGTGCTCCACGGTGAGGTGAAGAACGCCGTGATGGACGGTTACCATCCATCGGCACCTTACGCCGTTGACTTCGATCGAATGGCTCTTCTTGCGTGGAAGCGTCACCTGCCATCCCTCCGGACAACGATGATACCTGACACACGACGCCCGGCAACCCCTCTTGACCTGCGTAGCCCGAAGGGCGAAGGAGGTTGACCGCCACTCTGCTGGGGAATATGGTGGGGGGCGGAGGGTAGTAGCCATATGGGCAAGAACGAGAGCGGCTGCACGTACGTCCCCATGCACGACAGCGAATACATGGCTCTCATGGGATTCGACTCGGAGCCCTGTGCAAAGAGCGATTTGGAACAGATCAAGCCGCTTGAACCTGACAGCGCACGGCTCTTCTGGGCGGAACACTTCCGGACACAGCGCAAGTCAGTTATGGAACTCCAGGCGGATCACGGGGTATGCCTTCTTGACTGGCAGGATGTGCGCCTCTGGGTAGAGGACTTCAACAGCGACAAGCCGGAGGGCGTGCGAGCCAGGCTAAAAGGTACTGTGGACTGGCCGGACCATCAGGCCGTCTACTTCTGTTCCGGATACGCGTTCATAGTAGAGACGCGATGGGACATCTTCTTGAAGCACTGGATGAACTTCCTCATGCTCAACGATGACGGGCCGCTCTTGTTCTGTCCGGACAAGCCACACGTCCTAACCTTCACACCTTTGGGGGCAATACGAGTAGCCGTGCGAGAGGCCCCACCCCCTGACCGCCCGGACGGCGGGGAATACAGCAGGGCTGGAGGAATGGACGCTATGGTAGATCCAGTGATCAGGCAAACCGAACCCGACGACTACGAGATCGCCGAGGAATGGGAGCGCGTAACGGACGAGAAGGACGTCTTCGGCGTCTGCGCGACGCGCCTGCGGGACGGCGGCGAGTGGCCCTGGCAGGTTGGTATCTACGTGGCCGAGTTCATCCGCGAGGAACCCCTGCAGTCGCAGCTCCACAACGCGATCACGGAGGCGCTCAGCCAGGTTCCCGGGGTCACCAGGGCGGCGCAGGAGGACCGCGAGGCCTGGGTGCTGCAGGTGCAGGGCGAGGTGAGCGGCGAGGCCCTGGTGCGCGCGAGTTCCGCCGCGCTCGAGCGTCTCGCCGAACCCCTACGCGCCGCATACGCGGCGCTGCTCGAGGATGCGGAACGAGGATGAGTGACGTCCTGGGCAGGCGGCAACGCGAGGGGCGCTGAAACCGTCATGATCGCCTTGGTTAGGGCGGGGGGATCGCCCCCCTCGACCGCGAATCATGCCAATCAGCCCGTCGCAGGCCGGACAGTTTGGGCCGAAGCCGGTCGGGACCGGCCCGTTAGGGCGCGTAAATCCCGGCAGCGAAGCCTGGAATCCCGGTCAGGGCGTCGAGTCGGCCCCAACCACGCCCTAACAGAAAATGAGGCTTCTTGCGGGAGTCGCGCAACTCTAGCTGGCGGCTAGAGTTGCAGCTCAGGGTGGTGGTGGAGGCGGGGGGAATCGAACCCCAATGCGGCCCACGTATAGCCCCGGTCACTTCCGGCTGGAGCCCGGTCAGTCCTGGTCCAACTCCGGCCACCTTCGCGAGTTGTGACCGGTGTCCGCAAGTTTCGCCGTGCGAGAGCCGGTCAGAGAGACACTTGGCCAGGGCACCTCCCGGTCACGAGTCCGCCCCAATACGGCCCTAACCTACGGAGGAGGGTTTACGCCCTCGTCAGTCTCGGCTTTCGCCGCGCACCGGGTGAGAAGGTGTGAGGGTCGCAAGGTGAGACGCCGGTGCGCCTTCAAGTTGGTGGTTCTTCCCGGGCGAATGGACGTTCTTGCCAGCCCGGCAGGCTCGGAATATACTCTGCGTGCGGGTGATTCCTCGGTGCACAGCGCGAGGGACGCCTGGGCAAAGACAAGAACTGGTCGAATACCAGGTTCAGAGTCTTCAAGGGCAGGGAGCCGGAGGGTTGTTGGCGATGGTATCGAAGACTTCGCAAGAACGCCAGGCAGAGCAACGGGAGCGATTCGACCGGTTCGTGCGGAGCAAGCCGGTCCTCTCAGTCCTCAGTGATGCGCCGCTGGCGCCCGAGGACGCGCCCGGTGACAGTTTCGATCTCGTGGCGCGAATGGGCCCGGTCTACGACGTGCTGCGCCACCCCGACACCGCGGGGCCCATGGCGGTAGCGGTCTACGGCGACTGGGGCAGCGGCAAGAGCAGCGCGATGCGCTGGCTGCAGGGCGCGCTGAGACGCTGGTCGGAGCTGAAGGCATCGGAAGCGGGGGTCGCCGTGCGGACTGTCTGGTTCGAACCCTGGAAGTATCACAACCGGGAGGACGTCTGGCGTGGGTTGATTGCCGAGGTGGTGCTGAACTGCATAGATGTACGGAACCTGACGACCGATTCCGCCGACGCGGCGGCCAGGAAGGTGATTTCCGCCGCAGGCGAGTTCGGACGGTTCCTGGGGCGCTCGTTCCTGCATGCCCTGAAGTCGGTGACGGTCAGCATCGGTGCGGTCGGCGGCGGGGTCGAGGTCGCGCCGGGCCAGGCGGTCGACGCCATCCTGTCCGACCTCGGCAGGACGGCGCATCCGGAGAAGGCCTACCTCAACGAGTTCGAGGGCACGCTGAAGAGTTGGGTCGATCACTATATCGGCCCCAACCAGCGCCTGGCGGTGTTCATCGACGACCTGGACCGCTGCCTGCCGGAGGTGGCGCTTGAGGTTCTGGAGGCCCTCAAGCTGTACCTCGACATTCCCAGGCTCTTTTTCGTGGTCGGCGTCGCCCGCGAGGTGATCGACGCGCTGGTCCACGACCGCTACAAGAAGTTGGGGGTTCCGCGCGAGTTCTCGCGCCACTACCTGGAGAAGATGTTCCAGATGGAGGTTCGGGTCAGCCCCGGCCGCAAGCAGGTGGACCGTTTCCTCAAAGGGCTGCTCGATGGCGCTGAGGTTTGGACGCTGCACATCAGTCCGAACGAGAGTGCTGACGCGGCGCTCCGCAAGGTGCTGCAGTCGCTTGTACGGGGCAATCCCCGTGAGGTCAAGCGGATGGTCAACGAGGTCCTCAAGTGCGGTCGGAGCGCCGCCATGGGCCTTGAGGTCGAAGGCAGCGCCGCGCAGGAGGCTGTCAACAGGCGGTTCGTCGAAGGGCTGCAAAGCGAGCTCATTCACCGTGTGTTGCTGGACCGTGACCACGCGAATCTGGCCAGTCGTTTTGACAGAGGCGATGTGGACGCGATCCGCTTCTTCGAGATGTGGTCGAAGATTGTGCAGGGCAATTCCGACAAGCCCGAGTATGTTCCCTTCATCATGGATGTTGCGGACTCGGTTTCGACGGGTACCGATGGGGGCGGAATGCCGGAAGCCGACGAAGGAGCCGCGGCGGCGGTTCTTGGAGACAGATACTCACACCTGGGTCCGCTCTTGGAGGGACGACAGTTCGCCACCTGGCGCCCGGCGCTGGCGTGCAGAGATCTCGGGTTGCTGATGAGGATTGGCTTCTCGGAGGAGGCCCGGGCGGCCGTGAGTGCGGCGCGCGACGCGCTGCCGGAGGTCGACTCGGCCCACGAGGCCCGCGTTCGAAGGGCCATCGAGGAGGCGGAGGCCATTGGTCAGGCTGGTGATCCCCGTTTCGCCCCCGGCAGGGAGAACTGGGTAGCCATCCCCGCCGGGAAGTTCCTTATGGGTTCGCAGGGGTCCGACCCGTCGAAGCCCGGCTACGACCCCGAAGCAGATGATGACGAGGCCCCGCCCCATAGTGTTACGCTGGGCGAGTACCGCATCGGGAAGTACCCGGTGACGGTGCTGGAGTATATGAGGTTCATTGACGACGAGGGCTACGAAGAGGAAGGGCACTGGGGCAAGGGTGGGTTCGAGGAGTTCAGAGGCAAGGAGCCGGCGGGATGGGACGAGCAGAAGCAGCACCCGAACCGTCCTGTGGTAGGGGTGAGCTGGTACGAGGCGTCGGCTTACGCAGCGTGGCGTGCGGCCAACGGGGAGGCCGGTTGCCGGTTGCCGACCGAGGCGGAATGGGAGTACGCGGCACGCGGCAAGGATGGCCGCAAGTATCCCTGGGGTAACAAGCCCAGGCCTGACGCGTCGCTGGCGAACTTCAACTCGAACGTTGGCCATCCCACGCCGGTTGGTGTGTACCCAGCGGGAGCGACGCCTGATGGCATCTGTGACCTTGCGGGGAACGTTTGGGAGTGGTGCGAAGACGTCTGGCACGGCAGCTACGAGGGAGCGCCGGAGGACGGCAGTGCCTGGGTGGAGGAAAGCCGTGGCGTTGCTCGTGTTGTGGGGGGCGGGTCCTGGTTCAACAGTGCCGGGTACTGCCGGTCTGCATACCGCCGCATCGGCATCGCGGACGCCCGCATCGACAATTACGGGTTTCGGGTTGTGGTTTCTTCGTCCAGGACTCCCTGATTACCGTTTTCTCTTTGTCTGTTTTGCCGTTTTGGGGGAGTATGAGGGGGCGTTAGCCCCCTCATTCGCGCGCGAAACGCGCGGGGCTTTTCGGCGGGGCTTGTTGCCTCACTTGTCGATAGGGAGCAGTGGGTGGTGGACAGACAGGTCCCGGTAATCCTGAAGCTCTACGACCTGACGCTGTGGACCCTGAACCACACGGCCCGCTTCCCGCGTCACCACCGCCATTCGTTGGGCACGCGCATCGAGGCCACGCTCCTGGACCTGCTCGACCTCCTGATCGCCGCGCGCTATCGGCGCGACAACCGGGGTAGCCTGGATCAGGCCAACGTCATTCTGGAGCGCTTGCGTTTCCAGATGCGCCTGGCCAAGGACCTGCAGGTACTTCCCACGAAGGCCTACGAGTTCCAGGCCAAGAGCGTTGAGGAAATCGGCCGCATGGTCGGCGGATGGCGCAAGTCAGCCTCGCGCACTGGAGATGCGGCCAACGGGCCACAGGATCCGGGGCGATAGGACCCCGGTGGAGGTGGCGGGGGCGGAGCGAAGAAGGCGTTGCTCGTGTTGTGCGGGGCGGGTCCTGGATCAACAATGCCAGGTACTGCCGGTCTGCATACCGCAACAACGACAACGCGGACAACCGCAACGACAATAACGGGTTTCGGGTTGTGGTTTCTTCGTCCAGCACTCCCGGTCCCGGAATCCGGCGAGTCACGGCTTGCCGGAGCGTGGCCGCGGGAGTCCAGCTCCGCTGGCGCCGGCCGTTGGCGGCCTGCGCATCGCCCGGTCCCGCCCGGATGCCGGGGGGGGCGAACCAGAACCGGTTGGGGGTGGCCAGTAGCGTAAGCGACCGCCACCCTCCGCCATTGACGCCAAGAGGTCGGCAATGCCCCGAAGGGTTGGCGGTCTGTGGCCGAGGCTGGTGGGCTTCCCCAACCTGCTCCTGGCCCACAGGAAGGCCCGGCGAGGCAAGCGCGAGCGGCCGGCGGTGATCGCGTTCGAGTTCGAACTGGAACGCAACCTGGTCAGGCTGCAGAATCAGCTGGCCCAGCGAACATATCGCCCGGGGCTGTACCGCACCTTCACTATTCGTGAACCCAAACCGCGGCTCATCAGTGCTGCTCCATACCGGGACCGGGTCGTGCATCACGCGCTGATGAACGTCCTGGAACCGGTCTTGGATGCCAGGCTGAGCCCGGACAGCTTTGCCTGTCGCCGGGGCAGAGGCACCCATGCCTGCCTGGATCGGTACACGCGCTACGCCCGGCGATACGAGTTCGTCTGGCATGGCGACATCTCCAGGTTCTATGCTTCGCTGGACCACGAGATCGTACGCCGTGCGCTATCCAGAGTCCTCAAAGATGACCGCGTCCTGGAGCTTCTGAAGGCTATCATTGATGCCGGCCCCGACCAGGACGTACCGATGACCTGGTTCCCCGGCGACGATCTGTTCACGCCGCTGATGCGGCGCCGGGGACTGCCCATCGGGAACCTCACCAGCCAGTGGCTGGCGAACCTGTATCTGGACCCGCTGGACCGTTTCGTGAGGCAGATCCTGCGGGCACCCGGATACCTGCGCTACTGCGATGACTTCTGCGTGTTCGGCAACGACCGTAGCAGGATCAAGGCCCAGGTGGCGGAGACCCACGACTTCCTGGTTGAGCGCCTGCGACTGGAACTCAATCCCAGGCACTTGGATGTCCAAAGAACCGGCCAGGGCGTTACCTTTCTCGGGATGAGGATGTTCCCTCATCGCCGCAGGATCGCCCCGGCCTCGCTTGCGCGGTCGGTGCGCCGGTTGCGCCGTCGCCTCGCCCGGTCCGGCCGAGTCCTGGACGCGCGCGGGCGATTAGCGGCGGCAATGCCGTGGATCGCGCACCTTGCCCATGCCGATACCTGGGGACTGCGAGCCAGAGTGCTGACCAGGTTGTGTGCCCATCAGCAGGCCCAGTCGCCGAAAAACCCCGAGCGCTTCGCGCGCGAATGAGGGGGCTAACGCCCCCTCATACTCCCCCAAAACGGCAAGACAGACAAAGAGAAAACGGTAATCAGGGAGTCCTGGACGAAGAAACCACAACCCGAAACCCGTCATCGCCGTAGCGGACGTCCGCGCTGCCGCCGTAGCGGTACGCAGACCGGCAGCACCCGGCATCGTCGATCCAGGACCCGCCCCGCACAACACGAGCAACGCCACGGCTTTCCTCCACCCAGGCACTGCCGTCCTCCGGCGCTCCCTCGTAGCTGTCGTGCCAGTCGTCTTCGCACCACTCCCAAACGTTCCCCGCAAGGTCACAGATGCCATCAGGCGTCGCTCCGGCCGGGTACACACCAACCGGCGTGGGATCGCCAACGTTCGGACTCCACCCCTCCTTGGCTTCCGGTGCGTAGTTCAGAATCGACGCGTCCGGCTCCGGCTCGTTGCCCCAGGGATACTTGCGGCCATCCTTGCCGCGCGCCGCGTACTCCCATTCCGCCTCGGTCGGCAACCGGCAACCGGACTCCCCGTTGGCCGCACGCCACGCTGCGTAAGCCGACGCCTCGTACCAGCTCACCCCTACCACAGGACGGTTCGGGTGCTGCTTCTGCTCGTCCCATCCCGCCGGCTCCTTGCCTCTGAACTCCTCGAACCCACCCTTGCCCCAGTGCCCTTCCTTCTCGTAGCCCTCGTCGTCAATGAACCTCATATATTCCTGCACCGTCACCGGGTACTTCCCGATGCGGTACGGTTCGGAGATATCCACCCAACGAACAGGCGACTCCCGATCAGACGCATCCGGATCGTAGTTCGGCTTCTCGGGGTCCTCCTTCTGCGCACCCATCCGCAACCCACCGGCAGGTATGGTCACCCAGTTGCTGGCGAGCGCATGCGGCTCGAACCGCGGGTCGCCAGCCTGGCCGATTGCCTCCGCGGCTTCGATGGCCGCAGCGACCTCTACTCCGGCCTTACGCATGGCCGCCCTGTCAAAGACGGCACCGGCCCGGAGTAGCGCAGCCTTCCATTCCTCCGAGTCCAGGCGGTAGCCGGTGCCCCGCAGGTCGTCAAGAACAACGCCGATCGAGCCCACCGTAGGTATGCACTCGATCAGACCCGCCCCGGCCCCGCGCGCGGCGAGCAGATCGGCGAAGAAGTCGTTCAGGCCCCGCGCGTCGTGATCCTTCCAGAGAACGGCGCTCAGGAAGAGCAGCACCCGCCGCCACTCCTGACGGCGAAGCCCCGGGCCATCCGGAAGAGCCGCGATCAACCGGGGGCCCTTCAACTCCGCCAGCCGCCGCGCAGCCAGGAACTCCTGGAACGATGCGTGCCAGAACTGCACGTCGTCGCCGCGCAGCGTGACAATCCCGCTGTCCAGCGACTCGTCATCGATGAACTCACTGCAACGGTCGACACGCTTCCGTTCAGGCAGACCTCGCCACTCGGCAAAAACGTCTGCCGCGGCCACCCATTCCGCGGCGGTGCCCCGCCGCACGGTCATCTCTCTGCCACCGCCGGCCTTATGCATCTCGAACGCCAGCCGTGCGTAGGCAGCCTTCATGTCCGGCGCGGCCAGCTTCCGGCCCTGTTGCTCGCGCTTACGGGCGCGCCTTTCCAGCAACTTGTCGACGATCTCGTCGTAGAGGTGCGCCCGGGTAGTCAGCTTGCGGTGCGGCTGAGTTCCGCCAAGAAGCCGATTCCACACCACGGCGGCGAGGATGGCAAGCATCAGAGGGTTGGTGCGCAGCTCTTCCGGCACTTCCTCGCGCATCGCCGCGAGGCCGGATTCGTATACCTCCCGCTTCGGGACCTTCCCGCGCTGCGCAGCGACCGAACTGCCATAGTGCTTCACAATGTGCCCGGCCAACCGGCCGTGGAAGGTCTTCGCTTCCTCGGGTTCCAGCGGCTGTACGTCCACCGTCAGGAAGTCCGGTATGGAGACGAAGCCGCCGGCCGACGGCGGGCGGCTGGTGACCGCGAATCGGCTCCGTGCCAAGGTCGGGTCTTGCGCCGCCTTCAGGACCATCCTTTCCACGTTCCGGCGCATGTCGTCATTCGTGGCCTCGTCCAGGCCGTCCACCAAGACCACCGCTCCGGATTTGGCAATCGCCCGGAAGTCACCCGGTCCCAGCGGTCCGGCAGTCTGGCGGCCGCCGGAGCAGTCGTCGCGGTGTTGCTGGGCCAGGAAATGCCACAGCCAGCCCGGCGAGTCCTCCGCGGAGGGCCACTCGGGCACGAGTTCGACGCCAGGTGGCGGGCACCCGCACGTCCGGAGGTGGCTGGCCAGCCCGCGGACCGGCAGGTAGAGGGGGAAAGGCGGCCCGGTCTCACCACCGGCCAGGCCCAGCTTCGCGGCCGTGACCTTCTCATCCTCATTCCCCATTGCCGTATTGCACAGCCCGAATGCCACGTACTTCAGGAAAGTGCTCTTTCCAGCCCCGGCCTCGCCCTGTACGAGCAGCAACCGGTTCTTCAGCGCATCGACCAGTTCAATGCGGCGGAGTTGGCCCAGCGTGGGCCTGTCAATGGAAACCGACGCGTGCAGGTCCTTCGCTACGAGGCCCTCGCCTGCGGTGTCCTGCGCGCCCGGCACACCGTCGAACCCGCGGCCGTCAGGCCCGAGCAGTTCACCGCGCTGGGCCTCATTCCCACCACCCTCCCCGACATCCCTGATCGCTTCCATCGTAGCCAGACTGATGTAGAAATCGTCCATGGGGAACTTGGCCGGCCTACCGCCGGCGCTCTCGATCCCCGGCATTTCAATGTACGCGCACTCCCCATGCAGGCCCTTGACATAGCTGTCCTTGTCGGGCTCGGGATACGCTGCGCCGGGGGCCCCACCGGGCGCGCTGCGAACATCGGAGCACTGCGGTCCGGTTGACGAATCGGCGGCTACCGGAGCAGAGGCGACCGCCGACGCCTCCAGCCACGCCCGTAGCGCATCCAACAGTTCCTGCGCCGAGTCGTATCGTCCCTCCGGGTGCTTGGCCAGGCAGCGCAGGCAGATTTCCTCTGGTGCCCCGGCGGCCTCCGGGCGGGAGCAGGCGAACTCCGATGGCTCTTGGCTGAGGTGCTTGTTGTTAAGCTCGTCACGGTTCCCACCAGCAAATGGTGGCTGCCCGGCGAGCAACTCGTACATGATGCAGCCCAGCGCGTAGATGTCCGTGCGGGCGTCGAGACCATTGCCGCGGATCTGCTCGGGCGACATGTACCCGGGGGTCCCCAGGACCCAGCCGGACTCAGTGTGCTCTTGCCTGCCTGGAGGCAGTACCCCGGTCATCCCCGCCGCCCGAACCGGCATCAACTTGCATAGACCGAAGTCGGTTACGCGCGGACTCCCGTGCGCGTCCACCATGACGTTCCCGGGCTTGATATCGCGGTGAATAATGCCCTGGCTGTGCAGGTAGGCCAGGCCCTCGGCTACCCCGGCCACCATATTCATAATCGCCCGCAGGGGCAACTTGCTTTTCTTGGCGAACTCGTCGAGGGGCTTCCCCTCGACGAAGTCCATCACAAGATAAACGAGGCCGTTCTCCTGGCCCAGGCTGTGGACCTCGACAATCCGCTCGTGATTGAGCCTGGCGGCCACGCGGGCCTCCTGGGTGAATCTCCGCGCATCGTCCCGCCCCGAGCGGCGCAGGACCTTCAGCGCCCTTGTCATAGACAGGTTCGGGTCCCGCACCCGGTAGACCACTCCCCAGTGACCACGGTCGCCGTCTATCCTGGCCTCGATCTTCATCCCGGCGAACACGTCTCCCGGCTTCAGTCCGGCGGCATCGGGGAGCTCCCTGCCCATAGGCGCCCAGCGCGAAAACCACCAGGCAATGACGCCACCGCAGAACGCCGCGCCCAGTACCGTACCTACGGCCATACCGGTTCCGCCGGGTACAAGCGCCGCGGAGAAGAAGAACCCGAACAACCCGGCGAGCAGGGAGTTGACGCAGGCCAGCGAGAGGTGCCTGCGGCCGGGCAATTCGCGACCGCCGCCGAGCAGGGCCGCCAGCGCGAAGAGGGCGGCGCCAATGCCGAAGACTATCGAAGCGATTGTCAATTCTCTGCTCTCAGTCCCGCACCCTCAAGCCTGCGAAGCACGACGGCAGTGACCGATATCCGCCGGCCACCGTGCTACGAGAGGATAGCACCGATTGCGGGGCTTCGCCAGCGCGAAAGCAGGAGCACAGGGCGCCGCAGGGAGGGTCCCCGGAATGAACCTGACCCTTCGGGCGAGAAGGTGCAGGAGTCCGGCTGGGTCCTACGCACCAAATACCATGTACTGCTGCAGAGCAACCTGCTATGCGCCGCGGTGGCGCCAGGGCGAAAGCTGGTGGTCCTGGTGGACACGCGCAAGGTGGTAGCCATCGCAGTGAATAGGTTCCAGGCCCGGGACCGGCTACCGACATCGTGGCCTCAATAGCACAAGCTCACGTGTGCCGAAGGTCCGAGAAGATTCGTTCTGCTTCACTCATCCGCATGTACATACTACTCGGGTGATATACGCCTGACCGCCGTTCCATCAGGCCCAAGGTGGTCACTATTCTGGACAACGCCGACAAGGTGATCGCCAGCTAACGCGGGGCATCAACGGCGCGAGTCCTCGGGGTCTGCTCGTAATGCGTTGACTCGAAAGGGATGTGGGCGTATTCTGGATCTCCATGGAGTTATCCAGTGTGATGCTGAGGGCGCGATCTGATGGGTCCTATTGAGAAGGCCATCCAGAAGTTCGCCCATACGCGGTTAGACGTCTACAGGGCGGACCCGAAACAGATCGTGCGGGATACACGTGTCGCGGAGCGTGCCACGGGAGACCACGCAGGGCGTTGGCTCTTCGAACTGCTGCAGAACAGCGATGATGCAGGGGCCTCTGAGGTCCGCATACTCGTGCAGGACGACGCCATCTACGTGGCAGACAACGGTCATGGCCTGAAACCGGAGGCAGTTAGTGCCATTTGCGGGACCGACTTCTCAGACAAGACTACCGGCACCATTGGCCGGAAGGGCGTTGGGTTCAAGTCGGTCTACGAAGTGTCCTCTAACCCTCAAGTTCTCACCATAGATGGGGAAGGCATCGAATTCAGCCGAGAGCGAGCCAAGAACTGGCTTCAGCAGGGCAATCTAGACGACAGTCACGTTCCATACCAGTGGATTCCCTTCTTCGTTTCCTGGAAACACGTGGAACACCGCGATCCACGGCTCGATGTACTCAGGAACTACAAGACTGTTGTCGGGCTCTGTAACGTTTTGCCAGGGAGGAAGCAGAAGGTTACGGAACTGCTCAAGGAATGGCCACCACACGCGCTGTTTGCCTTTCGACACGTTCGGCAGATCAAGGCTCCGGGCCTGGAGATCACCCTAACCGCCGAGGATTGTGTCTGGTCGATGCGAGATAGCCGAGGGCAGACTCCGTCCAAGTGGCGGGTTGCCAGATGCAGCGAAACACCTCCTGTCGACCTGCTGACGAATCTGGGGGCAAACGAGAGCCGCGCCATATCTGCGGACGGAGTGGGCTTCCTAATTGCCGCCCCGGTTGAGAACGGTTCCACTCTGCCAACAACGGACTACCTACCTGTTCACGTCTTCTACCCGACCGAGCAGAAGGGCCCGGTGCGATTGCTCCTTCACGCCGAGTTCCTGGTCAAGAGCGACCGGACGGCCCTTATGCCCATAGACGACAGCCCCTTCAACGCATGGATTGCCGACAGGCTTGCCTGCCATGTCTGCGAATTCGTGAATGCCTCATACCGCCAAGAAACGCCGAGCAGTCACGCGGCTCTGCTCGTTCCGTTCGGCGACAAGGAATCTCATTTGGTTGCCAAACACCTGTGGCAACGCATAGCCGGCAAAGCGCAGGCAGAATTGCGGCTCGCAGACGTAAACGCCCAGCAGCGACTGACAGTTGCCGATGCCAGACTGATCTCCGCCAGCGTCCGCAATGGCCTAGCGCGCACAATACTTGGCGCAACGGATATCCGTAGCCAACTGCTGCACTCCGCATTTGACGAAGACAAGGAAGCACGCAAGGCACTCAGGGAGTTAGGCTGCGAGGCAATTGACGATGAATCCCTGATGGAGGCCATCGCTGAGAATGCGGGGGCGCTGGCTGCCGACACACAATGGGTGTGGGCCTGCTGGGAGTGGCTCGCCGCTTGGACTGCCAAGAGGCCCTATGGAGAGGAGCATGAGGAGCGAGTCAGACGCGCAGGAGAACTGCCGATAGTCCCCGTTGACGGTTATCTGCTGAAGACCTCGGACTTGGCGGCCCGAATCGTTACATGGAGGCCCGATGGCCAAGCGGAAGAACTGCCGGATTGGCTACCGCTGACCTTTGTTGACGATTGGTTCCGGGATCGCATCGGAGCAGAAGCTGGGCAGGAATCTCCAGTCGCGACACTCTGCGAAGAGCTGGATATCTCAGAGCCGGGATCGAACGTCGTCCAGCGCGCTGTTGGGCAGGCAATTGGACAACACTGGACGGACAGGCAAGGCGATCCTGGAAGATTCCTACGCTTTATCATGAACCAGGATTGGCATGAGACGACTGTTGCGTCGGCACTGCTGAGTCGGTGTCCGGTTCCGCTTTCGCAGGCCGCGAGAGGTAGCACCTGGTCTGAGGCCGGGATGACGTATTTCGGTCGCGAATGGGGGAACGATTCTCTAGCGGATATCTACGCTGGCATCGAGGCGGTGGATTGGGTTGCGGGCAACGACACGGCACAGGACAAGGAAGAGCATCGTCACATTCTGGAATGGCTCGGTGTTGCCGACCATCCGCGCATCGTAGAGGAACATGGCAAGAGCAGTGTGTGGAAACTGCCGGAAGGATGCGACGAATGGCGGGATTACTTAAGGACGGCGAAAGACGAGTGCGGACGGCACGTCTCGCGGGTTGGCTGCGTGAGCAACATGGACCATGCTTCAGTAGCCAGCCTGGATCAGCGCCGAGCACCATCGCTCATACGGCTGATTGCAGGACAATGGGCAAGCTACTATAGCGATCACGCCAGAACTACTGCCGAAGGAACTCAGGGGAAGGAGCGGTACTACAGGGAGTGGTCGGTCAGTGCAAAGTGGTGGTGGGAAGTCTGCGAGAAGCTACCTCTTCCGAGGCGAGATGGGCACTCGGAACACGTAGCCCTCGCCGCGCTTTGGATACCCGACAAACGAACTCAGCGAGCCATGGGAGATCTCTTGCCACTGGTCGACCTTGATGTCTTCGGCGACGAGAAGGACGCCGTCCGCACCTGGCTTATCAGCGTGGTTGGCCTCCGCGCGCGAATAGAGCAACTAACTGTGGAGGAATGGAAACAGCTGTTGTCCTCGCGTATACCCATCAAGGCCCCCGCCAAGCGCCTTGTGTCTGACGACCGACTCCGAGACAAAGTGACAGCGTGGTATACGGCATGTCTGGAGACCGTGGCAGAGCAGGACGACGTGTCGCAGAAGGCCCTAGCATCATGCTCGCTCCTATGCCGGAAAGGGGACGTCTGGCAATACGTTGCGGACGGACCGCGCTACCTGGACGATGACAGCGATCTTGCCAAGGCATTTGCCCAAGATGTGTGGCTCTTCCACATTCCTGCCCGACTGGTTTCTGACGCGGTGAGGTACCTCGGTGTTCTGCGGCTGTCGCAGTCCGTCGAAGTCGACGTCACGCCAGAGGAACCAGCGTCTCCGCTGTCTGCCGAGTTGAAGGCTCGATTGGATGGATCCCTCCCATATGTGTGGGCCTGGAGATCTTCGCAAAGCAAGCAAGCTGCCGATAGGCTGCCTGTCAGCCTGAAGGAATTGAATGTGGTCGTCGTACCCGCCCTGAGAGCAAGTCTCTCCTTAGATGGCGTGCACCACGAAGTTGATCGCCCCTGGCACGTGATTGATGATACGATCTACTTGGGCAAGGACCACGCGAACGAGACATCACTAGCGCAGGCGTTAGCAAGAGCACTTGAAGTGCGGTCAGAGGCAGACTTCTATGAGAATCTTCTTCGCTGTAACAGCGGGCACCAGCTGAAGAAGAAGCTCTTGAGCAAGGGCATGGCGGACGCCGAAGTAGACAGGTGCATCCGCGAGTATGCAGGACAGCCGCCTGATGAGGAACAGGAAGAAGCTCCCGGAGGGCCAGTCGCCGAAGAGCCAACGGGGGATACATCTCCCCCGCATTCCACCGAGGATGATCAAGCCGACCGGAGCAAACAGCCTTCAATCAAACCGGAAGACAGGACGTCCGAAAGCGCCGCAGAATCACCGGATGCACGAGAGCGACGCCCCCTGCACCTCAAAAGCGCCGACACGACCGAGTACATCGTTGGCAGCCCGCCCAAAGGAGGAACTGAGCACAGCGGCGGTAGTGGTGGAGGCGGCGGAACGGGACAGGAAGGACATCCACTCACGGACGAGGAGAAGAACGCCTTGGAGGCGGAGAGCAGGCGCTTTGCGGCTGACTGCTTGGAGAGCATGGGCTTCTCAGTGGAGGAGATGCCACAGGACAATCCTGGCTTTGACTTGCGGGCGAACAAGGACGGCGAAGAACTCCGGGTGGAAGTCAAGGCTCACACAGGGCGAGCAACCATAGTAGATGTCACGCAGCGTCAATATAGGGAGTACCTAGGTCAGGAGGCGGGATTATACCGCTGGGAACTCTGGAATGTGGAGCACCTGACTGAGAATGACACTGAGCCTGTGGCTATCACACGCTATGACAGCATCCCGGAAGACGCTCTTGATGTTCGCACTTTCCGGGTAGATCTCAAGAAATGCCGGTCATCTGTGAGCCCGTCGCCATCCTTTGAGTAGACCCGAACAGATGGCTAGGTCATGCGATTGTCAAGATGGCTTGGCAGCCACCCAACGACCACCTGCTGCGTTTCCTCATGCCAGAAGAAGTAGATGGCCAGGCAGGTGCGGTCGTCTTTAGATGTGCCTTTCCTGAGATGCCGCTCCAAGAAACACTTCTGTGAAGATTCGGTTGGGTATCGCACGAAATAGGTGTCGCCCTCTTCGCCTGCGCGTTCCTTTGTGATCGATTCTCCGTGGCGCAACTGCATCTTGTTGCAGGCGTCGTCGAAGATCTTCTTGCCGTTCTCCGTGCCCATGCGCATGTTGCGGTATTCGTTCGCTAGCAAGAGGAGCGACCGATAGACGAGTTCCACGTCTTCATAGACAGCCTTGCCGGCACCGCGAATAGCACGTGGTAGCACCACTACGCGTCCGGCAAGATGCCGGCTCGCCCACTCAGGCAGCGCTTCGTAGTCCGACGGTATGGCTGCCGCCTCGTCTGGAGCGTGACCCAACTTCTCGGCCAGCCGGGCGCGGAGAGCATCATTGCTGCAGCGCAGGCGAGTGTTCTCTTCAATGTAGTGGTCCCTGGTCTTTCCCGCTTCTATGGCCTCGTCGCAGAACCCTTCTGCCTCTTTTTCAAGTTCGGCCTGTTTCAGTTTGAGCGCAGCTATCTCGTCTTCGTAAATCTGTTTCCAGTCATCACTGTCAGTCGCCTGTACTCGGGCAAGCTCCGCCTGCTTCATTCTGGCGTCAGCAATGAATAGGCGATCACCCCAGGCAACCGGCTTAGTGGCGGCATATGTGGTGAGCTTATCATATAGGAATGCGGCAAAAGCATCCTCTGCCTGCAGATCCTCATAGCGCCAGAACAGTATGCGGTCGGCTAAGATACGGGGATGCAGGTAGGGATCGCCCTCTTCGAAATCCAAGCCGGGCATGTAAGTGCGGACCGCGCCCAAGTAGGCAGACCATTCCGAACCGACTCTGGCCGTCCACTTGAACCCTATCTCCCATGGAATGTGAACCAGATGCGCGAGGGCAATCACGCGCCTGCCCAGCGGTTCAGAGTCCAGGACGAAGTCCGAAACGCTGCGGCCAAGCTTGCAGCGATCCGGTTGCGTAAGAACGACCACCGGAAGGGTTCTGCGAATGTCGGTGAGCAGGCCGTACAGCTCATCGAGATCATCTTCGGCTTCGATGGTCCAGGGCGTTCTACGGATCTGCCTGACGTCTCTGACCGTATGTCGGTCGCAGAGGTCAACGATGAATCGCGGCCGCGTAAGAACGATCTCGGCGTCGCAGTACGGTAACGACGAGCACAGAATGCGGGCGCCGATGGCCACCGATTTCTCTCGCGCCACAAGGCAGATGTCGGTCGTCCAGGTGCGCCCCGCCACCGCCGGTCGAGAACGGAAGGGCGCATCGGGCTGCTCCAGTCTGAGCGACCAGAGCCCCATGTCTTCAATCGATAGGCAGTCGATCCTTTGCCCCGGCACCGTGGCGGTGAAGCTCTGGCACTCCACGGCATCCTTGGGCAACGGAGTTGAGAATTTCTCCTGCAGCCACCCCAGGACGACATGGACGCACTGCCGCTGCATTTCCTTCGGCGTGGAGCCTGCGACGTCTATCTCGCCGCTGAATTGAAATGTAGTGCGCACCGTGGGGCGGCCGGGGCGAATGCTCTTCGGCCTCATGATTGGAGTAGTCGGCATAGGCAGCGTCCTTAGTCAAGCACTCGGTCCAGGATGAGATCTCCCAGGTTGCGATTGAGAGTGCATCCCCTGAAGAGATCGACAAACAGCATCGAACATTCGGAACTCTGAGCCCGATCATCCTCGAAGAATTGGCCATCGACATTCTCTCTGTCGTCTGTTCGTGGATAGAGGAGGAATGACCGCTGTGACCTCAGTCTTGCATTGTAGGCGAACATCTGCTTGAGGTCCGAGTCAGAGGGAGACGGTCCGCTGGGAACCTTCCATTTCGTATCTATGACCAAGGGGTTGTCATGTCCGTCGATTCGCACCTCAATGTCCGGGCGGATGCTTCTCCTGGCGCTGCCTCCGCACCAGAACAAGTGACTTCGCTGCCCCCTGACATGCACACCTGTCTTTCTTGATGCGGCCGCGCGGAGCTTGTTGTAGATGTACTCTTCAAAGAGGGTGTTCATGTCGCACAAGATGGCCAATACGTTCTGGCCACCAGCCTGGGCGTCAGGTTGATAGTTCAAGATGATCAGTCGAGCTAGAGATATGGCTCGGCGGTATCGCTCCGTCTTGCGGTCGTAACGCAGACGGGAGAAGTGCGATTCGGAAACGGGTCCGGTGGAGACCTGCTCGAAGGAGTCGGCTATGAATCTAGCCCTGCTCCGGAGGAACGCCGTCGTGGCAGCGGTAGCCGTTATGGATACCGCCGCCTTCAAGATCTGGTTGAAGTCGTTGTCACGGTCATACCTATCGTGGTCGGTGTAGAACCGTTCCTTGTGTACGATGTTGCGGCGGACGTGTTCGCTGAGCGCCAGCCTTCCTCTAAGAACAGGAAGGTTGCCGTGCTCTCGGCGATACCGCTTTACCAGCCCCTGTCGGATTAGGCTATCCACCTCGAACAAGAATGCCTCCAGGTAGAGGTTCAACAAGGGGGTGCGCTGAAGGTGCAAGTCCGCCCACGTTGGCAGCCGCGCCCGGAGGTGTCCGCAACATCGCAGCATCTCAATCAAAGCATCTCGCCACAGAGTCTTGTCGCCAACTGATCGGTCCGCTTTAGGCAGAACCTCGATGGTCAACTTGCCCACCTGCAGGACGCCCACGTAGCTGCCGAACCGTAGTGATTGATAACGCACGGTGAAGAAGCGATCTCCGTGGCGTTGGTTGAACTTGACTAACGCATCGAAGTGGCGGGCGGTCAGGCCTTGCTCGCCGACTCGCAGCACATCATGCTCGAAGACCTGGATGGGCTCAGGCATAGATCTTCTGGAATGTCTCCAGCGTCCATTTTTTGGGGTCGGTGAAGTCGTACGCGTCCTGATCTTCAGCTTCGCCCAAATCCCAGTCACCTTGAGCCAGTCCCGGTGCTGAGTCCTTCTTCTGAACGAACGCGTTGCCGAGGACCATTCCGATGCGAGCGGGATTGCCGTAGAAGAACTCCTGGAGTAGAGGGAGGATTTTGTTCGAGAACGACCGCCGGAGCTCCGCTAGCGGATCAGCGGTGTCTCTGAGCCCCATTAGGTAGGAATGCCCAATCGTATGGTCCTTGTCCAGAAGGAGTTCAAGCCGCTGGTTGATGACGGTCAGCAGCCGCTCCAGGTCGACGCCGAAACCGGCTGGCTGCCATTCCTTCAGGATCTCGGGCTCAGGGAACTTGGCAACAAATGAGAAGCGGCGGCGCAAGGCCGTGTCCAGCGCCTCGACGCTCCGGTCAGCCGTGTTCATGGTGCCAATGATATGGAGATTCCTGGGGACGCCGAACTTCTCCCGTGAGTACGGAAGGGTAACAGTCCAAGCTCCGGGAGCCTCCGGGTTGCCATCAGGCCCCAGTCGCTTGTCGTCTTCTATGAGCGTGATCAGCTCGCCAAAGATGCTCGCCACATTTCCCCGGTTGATCTCGTCGATGAAGAGAGCGTACGGATGTGCGGGGTCTTGGCGCGCCTCCTCAGCCAACTTCCAGAAGACACCCTTCTTCTCTATGTAGACGATCTTACCCTGTTCCTCTTCGGCTTCCTCTCCCTCCTTCCTCACCTCGGGTTTGATCCCCTCCACGAAATCCTCATAGCAGAAGGATTGGTGGAATGTCACGAACTTGTAACGGCAGACGTCGGTCTCTATCGGAGTGAACGACTTCAATTGCTCACACACTTCCGCGATGTCGGGCAGTTCGTTCTTGACCATCTCGCGGTCAACGCTCCACCTCGAGTCTTTCCCCTTGGAGAAGAGCAGGGGAGGAACGCGCCTGCTGTAGTTGACCTGGGCGCACTCCTCCTTGGTGTGCGACTGGAGAGTCGCCCAAACGGCTGCTCGCGGGTGCTTGTTTCTGGTCTGTTGAACCTTCGCCGCCAGCAGAAGGTGGTCGAGTATCTCGCTCACGGAGAGATCACTTCGGGTGAAGTCATACATCGCTGCTGCCAAGACTTCCCACCACGAGAGCGCTGAGACAAGCTCCCGAGCGAACTGTTCTTTCGTCTTGGTCTTCTTCTCGCTGAAGAGGGGAAAGAACTTCTCCTTTAGCGTGTAGGTTTTCCCTGTCCCCGGAGGGCCGTATAGGATTACGTTCAGGCTGGGGAGAGAAATGGGCTCGGCAGGGTCGCCACCTGGCCCCTGCTGCTTCCAGTCTATCAGGCTGAGGAGTTCCTTTGTTCTGCTTTCCTTGCCTGTAGGGGTAAGCGTCTTCACCGGTAGCTTGGTCATGCCTTCGGGGATGTGCCAATTCCCCGTCTTCAGCCATCTCGCTGGTCGCGTATGCCGGTACTCGTCGAGGTCAGGCTCGAAGTAGTAGTCTCCTGCGATCTCGCCATAGGCGATAATGTCCTTGGTGCCCCGCTTAATGAAGACTCGGTCTCCGGGCTTCATGACGCGGACGAACTCGCGTATTCCCTTGTAGTCACCCGCTTTTGAATGCTGGTTGAGCTTTCGCAATTCTCCTTCGCTCAGTTTCCCAAGGTCAGCATTCATTGAATCCCATCCGACCCTGACGATGCCCTTGGCTTGGCAGTCATCCCAAAATTCCGATTGTTCCCCCAGCGCCATTACCCAGTGCGCCCGACGACTGTCACTCTTGCTCATCCAGGCCTCCAGCGACACGTCGCAGAACCGTTTCCCGGGGAAGGCTGCTTGCACCAAACTAACTACTTCGGCATAGCCGCCTAAGGTAGTAGCCTTGTTGATGTTGATCTTAGGCACATGGTCCTTGATGAATGCCTGCATCACGCCATCCAGGGACAGATATTGTTCCGGGTTCACCCAAAAGAGACCCATCGTTGTCTTGCCAAGCCCAACAGCTCTGACGACCCTCTCGAACACTTCTGCCGTGAGTTCAACGGCAGGCTTGCCGATGCATTCCAGGAAGAGCCCCCACAGGTCATCGATGGCTCCTGCCGGCCGCGTATCTTGGTAGGCGAAGAACCAGGTGTTCCTGTTGTCCACCACCGGGATGCCGTGGAAATCGGACGGCACTTCCGCTGAGAGCTGCAGGCGTCGATGCACCGACGTGAGTATCCCGATCCGGTTCTTCTCGCTAATGCCGCGGTTGAATGCGGCGAAGAATGTGAATGGATCGATAGCGTCAAGGGGGATTCGTGTCCCTGCAACATCCTTGTCCTGCAGCCAATCGGTGGACATCTCCTGCTCGTTCAGGGCATCGAGTAGCAGCCCCAGGAGATCCTTGCGAGCGGCATCATACTCGGCAATCTTCTGCGCTAGTTCCTGGTAGAAAGGAGCCCAAGTGAAGTTCATAGCGACTCTCTCCTATTCGCTCAAGCCAACCTGTATGCTCCCGGATGCGGCTTCCTCACGAACTTCACCTTGTCCTGCCTGACCAGTTCGCCTAAGTCGCGCTTAGCCGTGCGCTCGGATACGTCGAACTCACGCTCCAGGTCTGTTCGGCGCAGTGGCTTCCCGGCGCGCAGCCGCCCGAGCGCCCACTCCTGCCGCCGGATGGAGTCGGCATCCCGCCCGGTGGCAGCCTGCGCGGGAACCGCCGGCGCCGCTCCGCCCTCTGCGCTATCCCGAACAGTTATCCAGTCCTTCAGACAATAGCCCTGTCTGACGTGGACAAGAACGTCTTCCATTCTGCACTCGATATTGAGTTCCTCGCGAAGCCGACTGGCGATGTTTTTGCGAATGGTCCTCACGCAGCCGGTAATGGTCCCCAGGCTGGGTGCGTCGATGAGCCTTTGGAGGAACGGGCCCGCCCGACGAACGTAACGCCCATTCTCTTGCTTCCGGAGTTCGGCCATCACCTTCAGGGAATGTTGAAGACCTTTGTCGCTGATGATCGTAACCCCACATAATTCGATGTGGTCGGGATAAAAGACGAGTTCGCCGCCCTGGAACCGTTGAGGGCTGCTCGGGTGCGTGCCTTCTTCCTTCTGTGGGGCAGTACCAACTGCGGGTGCGCTATCAGCGCGTGCGGTGAAGGTGTGACGCGCTAACTGGGTCATCTCGTCGGCTACGCTGGCAATGGCCGGGCCAAGTTCTTCGACAGCAGACCTGCCGATTGCCGCGGCTATCTTCTCCTCGCTGCCGGTCGCCGCGACGGGTGCTGGTTCACCATCGAGCGCTGCCTGCAGCCTATCCTGGCTCTTCTGCAGGGCCTCTTGGCCGCGCATCAGTCTCCGGCGACACGCATCGATGGTGTCCTTGCCCGGGGCAGGGATAACCACGTCGCGCTTGGCGGCATGGGCGACCGTAGGACCGGCGGCCGCAGCACCTAGCACGGCGTCCAGTGCCGCTTGCCTGTCGGCCGCTTCCGCCTGGTTGTTGGCTACTTCCGCATATAGATCCAGTATCCGCTTGATCTGCGCTACACGCTTGATGGAGGCGGGATCGGCAGGCGCTCCTCGATGTTCTCCTTGCTCCAGCAGGCGAACACAGTCCAGGACGCCGCGAGTAAGCGCGTCGAAATTCGATCTCGAAATCGTTGGCGGAGAGGGCAGCCGGTCCGCGTGCTTCAGCAGAAACTGGCCCAGCCCTCGATCTCTGGCTTCAGGGGTGCGGTCCTTGACCTCGATGAACTGCGACTTCTCGTGAGCGATGCGCTGCGCAAGATCGCGATACTGCGAGTAGACATCCCGTGCCCATGACAGTGCCACCCCAATGGCGTGCTCACCTTTCGCCCCCTGCCACTCGCGCAGGCAAAGGGGGTCGCCCCTGACCGCAAATGCGCCCTCAGATATCTCTCGACCGTAATGGCGCAGTAGGCCATCGTAGTTGTGGATCTCCCTCCCGAGCGCGGCCAAGTGATCACCCAGCGCATCCGGACGGTGGAGCATTCCTGGCTCCCGACAACGGAGCAACCAGCGGGCGGCGGTGACCGGACCCAGCAGGACATTCTGTGCGAGGCACCAGAGAACCGTTTGACCTGCTGCTATGGTGTCGGTGGGGAAAATGGTCTCATAAACTGAAGACGGCAGATCCGCAATCGGGATGCGCCGCGCAGATGCTCCCGAGCCCTCAAAGACGAGAAGCTTCGGTGCATTTGGTCGAGGCGACGTCGGGTGTGTCGCGACCGGTGCCGAAGCAGACCTATTGAGCACGTCCCTGATTACGATGGCCAACGTGCGACCGGTCTCCGGGAAGGGCTTGCTGATGAACTCCTTCACACCAGCAGCATTCAGCGGCCCGAGCATGTTGATGCATTTGTCGCCGTGGCTGGTCATCACTATGACCGGCAGCGCGCCCTTGCCCAAGGTCGAACCAATGTACTCGGCGAGGTTGAGTCCGAACTGGACGCTGGCCCCGCCTCGCCCGGTCCTTGCCGGGATCTCCAGGTCGAGAAGGACGTAATCGTAGCTGTTGTCCCCCAGCAGCGCCTGGGCATCCTCCTGGCTCTGCGCCCAGTCGAACTCGTGGCCGAGGGAGAGAAGTTCGTCCTCGATCCGGTCCTTGATCCGGTCGTCGTCTTCTACCACCAGCGCTTTGATCGCCACGACCGTCATCGCCCCTTGCCGCTTGCCGGCAGCGTGATCGTCACCGTTGTGCCTTTGTCCTCCTTGGTCCGGACATGAACCTTCCCGCCGTGCACCTCGATGTTCCGCCGGGTTATGGCCAGGCCGTAACCGGTGCTGCGCCGTTTGCTCTTGTTCGCGCGGCCGGGCAGCAGCGCCTGATAGGCGGTCCACTCGGCGTCGGAGAACCCCTTGCCGCCGTCCCGGATGCTCAGCCGGGTTCCGTCGCCATCCTGCTTGGCTTCGATAGTCACCTTGCCCTTGGCCAGAGTCCCGTCCGGCTTGGCGTAGGACTCGAAAGCGTTCTTCAGGACGTTGGCCAAGGCCATGACCACGAGGGGCTTCGTGACCTCGAAGGCCATTGCCGGCGGCACTTTCAGAGTTGCCGCAACGCTCTCGGGGTCGAAGCCGTCCGCCTGAACGTTGCTGCGTGCCATTTCCAGCGCGGACGTGACCACCTCCCGCACTTTCTCGCGATGGTTGTCGAGCTTGGGGGGCGTGGAGAACTCCCCCATGTCGTTCAGCGTACGCTCAAGGAACTCAAGATCATCGGCCAGTCTGGCGGCCCGTTTCCTGGCCGAGGTCTTTCCCTCGGCCTCGCGTATCAGGGCGGCGCCGTTGGACTTCAGGTGGGTAAGGATGCTGCGCAGGTCGTGCTCGGGCAACGGCAGGCTACCTTCTCGCCTACGCCTCCCCCTTGGCCTTCAGGCCACCGCGCGGGTCCTGCAACGCGACACCGAAATCGTGGTATCCGCGCATTCTGACCCCGAGCACGTTGAAGTCGGCCTCCGCGGTCTCGATCACCGGCGACTCCTGCCCGTTGAGGAACGCGACCTCGATCACCGGCAGGTCGTTGGGGTCGGAGAGCAGATACCAGGCCTTCGCGGAGTTGCCCGGGTACTGCGGGTTGGAGAGATACCGGCTGACCTCCGCGCGGAACTTGCCCTGGTGCGGGTTCGAGACCGGGTACTTCACATTGGAGCCGGTGTCGCGCAACTCCAGCGACTTGTTGAGCTGCGTAGCGATGGCCGAGAGCGCCGGCGGCACCAGCAGCACCGCGGGCATTACCCCGATGGGCTTGCCTTCGGGGTCCACCTGCTCCATGAACGATGTCTCGGCCTTGGTCAGCCCGTCGATGCCCAGCGCCGTGTCCGCGCCGACCAGGTAGTTCTTGTTGGCGGCGACGAAGAACGCGGCGTTGTCCATGAACGCCTTCCAGAAGACGTCGTTGATCTTCAGGCCCGAACCCCGGCCGAGCTTCCTCGGCACCAGCGTGATCGCGCCCAGGTCGTCGTTGATGATGTCCCGGCGGTCGATGGAGAGCAGCAGGCCGTAGGTGTCGGCCTTGTTGGTGAAGCTCTCGTTCCCGAGAGTCCCGTGTTTGAGCTCACCGCCCGGGGCGACCTGCTCGTACTGATCCCGCCCCACCAGGCGGTAGCTGGTCACCGTCTTGAAGTCCGGGACGTTCCTGACCGCGCAGACGTTCCGCCAGGTCCGCTCCACGGAGAAGAACCCCTCCAGCAGGAACTTGTTGGCGACGTTGGACAGGATGCCGCCCAGGTCTACTGCGGAAAGACCGGCCTGGATGTCCCGCCCGAAGGCGAAGCGCAGCGCCTCGCGGCTGTTCCGGAAGGTCCGCTCCGGGTAGCCGTTGGCCCAGGCCGCCTCCAGGAAGAGCTCCTGCAGGCCGATCCCGCCGCGGAAGCGTCTCCCCGCGTGGTCCAGGACATCCTCGTCGTAGTGGCGCTCCGGGCTGGTCATGCCCGCCGCCAGCGCGCAGGCCGCCTCCAACGTGGAGGAATCGCACTGCCGGCCGCGCTCCCTGCCCGCGGAGATGTGCACGTCGGCCTGCGGACGGTTCTCACGCATGGCCTTCAAGACCTTCTGGCTGGTCTCCTCGACGCCCCAGCCGGCGCGGACAGCCTCCCGCTCGATCTTGGGAAACTCGCCGGCACAGATCTCCTGTATGGCCGCCACGCGCTCGCGCTCGGCGGTCACCGCGCTCTCGGCCGCCTCGCGCGGATCGGGAGCGGCCACGGGCGTGCCCTCGCCACCGGCCGAAGCCTGGACGGTCTTCTCGGGAGCCTTGGGCTCCGGAGTCTTCTTCTCGTCGGCCTTGGGCGGCTCCTCACCCGCCTCGAAGGCCGCCTTGAGAGCGGCAAGCCGCTCCTCGCTCAGTCCCTCAGCCTCGATGCCGCGCTCGGCCAGCCACTTCTCGAAATCCATCTCGTCTCCTCCGTACAGGTTGAATCGCGCCGCGAGCTTCATCCGCGTCGAGGCGTCCGCGCCCACGGCGACGACCGACACCTCTCTCAAGACTGCTTTTCTCACGTGATAGAAGGAACCCTCGTGCACGCGGCCGTTCACCTTGCGGCTCGCACGCACCAGTTCGGACTCCATGACCTCCGCGCCGATAGAGAGCTGCCAGTCCGCGCCGGCACGGGCCTGTTCGACGATCCCCTTGGCCTGACCGCTCGAGGAGAGAATCTCCCCCTCGATGACGAGGGAGTTGTCCTCCACACGGGCAGCCACCATGCCCACCCGGCTGCCGGTGCGGTTCTCGTGGTTGATCAAGAGCGGCACGCTGTCGGGAACGGACAAACCGGCCAGGTCCACCACCACCGGGTAGCGCCATCCGGGCAGGCGCATCTTGCCGCCCGAGTAGGCCACGCCCATGACGCGGATGCTCCCGGCATCGCCGGAGGCCTCGACCATCACGAACTCGTCGGCGTGATTACTGGGAAGGGTCATCGCTCCCCCTTCCCACACCGGCGGCCGCGCCCGCCTCCCACGGCTGCGGCAGGCCGCGCTTTGCCCGGCCCTCGGCCTCGCGCTCGCGCTGCGCCTGGTGCTCCTCCCAGTCGACGCCGCGCCGCGCCTGGTACTCCGCCTCAGTCAGGAGCCCGGCCTTGAGGAGCTTTTCGGCCGCCGTCGCCTCCTTGGCAGGGTCAACGTGCTCGTGCCCGTCCCAGAACCACTGATGGTTGGGGAGTATCCGCTCCAGGCCCTGCGCCGGGACGTAGTCCACCGCGCCGACGGTCAGCGCGTACTCCCAAAGCCACGCGGCAAGCACGCGGTCGAGAACGCGCCCGGCCATGAAGGCCTGGTCGACACGGATCGACTTGAAGTAGGTCTGGTGGTCAAGGCGGCCGGAGGCGTAGTTGTAGCCACTGCTGTTGCCCGCGGCTACGTTGAAGGGCATGTTGAGGCAGCGTGCGATCTCGTTCAGGATTTCCCGCTTGAACTCCGCATAGGTCGTCGCCGGCTGCGTGGGCTCGACTTGGCTCATCTTCCAGCCGCCGGGCATCGTCAGGAGCATGTTGCGCTCCAGCTCGACGAGGTCCATGGGCTCGACCTGGTCGGCCTCGCCGTTGGCCGGCGCGTCCGTGTAGAGAATGCCCGCGAAGTCCGCAGCCGCCTCGGCCGCGGAGATCACCGCCAGGGTGAAGCGCCTCAGCTGCGCGAAGAGCGGCAGCGCCGGCATGATCTCCGGCAGTCCACGGTGCTGCCCCGGCCGGTCTTCCCGGAAGATGTGAATCATGTGGCTTGCCGAAACCGTGAAGTACTCGTCCCGCGCACGCCAGCGTATTGCCCCGGGGTGGTCCTTCATCACCCGATAGGCGGCGGGGTTCCCGAAGGCGTCGAGGATGATGCCGTCGACCTCGCCCTCATCCAGCCACCCGCGCCAGGGGCTGGCCACCTGGTCGGCCTCCACCATGCGCAGATCCAGCTTCACCGGACCGGAGAGCACAGGGTTATTGACCAGGATTGCGAAGGCCTCGCCGTCCTGCGCCCGCGCCTGGCGCATGGTCCGGAGCTTCTCGGCGAGCGAGATCTCCCGTGCCCAGCGGTCGAACTCCCGCTCTACCTCGCGGTTGGCATCCCCGTTCTCCGTGAGCATCTGAAGGCGCGGCCCGGTGCCTATGACATCATTGGCCAGCGTCAGGACGATCCCGCGGGCGTAGGAGTTATTGGCGATCTCGTAGCGGCAACGCATGCGTAGCGTGCGCCTCACCTCAGGGGACGCCGCAGCGTCGGCGCTCAGGGCGTCGGCGTTCGCCCAGTGGCGGCGGTTGTCGTTGCTGGTCGCCGCCGAGTCGAACCTGCTGCGTACCCGGCGCAGGGGAACGGCCCGCAAGCGCGAGAGCTGGACCGACTTGCGGTCCGTCGCCGCTACCATCAGGAAGCCCCCGGGGGCACGAGCTTGCTGCGCTTCACGCCCAGGCCGCGCTTGGCGTCCTCCTTGGACGCGAGATACCGGTCGGCCTCGATCTGGTCCTTGAGGCTGTGCTGCTCCATCTCGCCGGAATCGCCACGGGCGCGCCGGGGTCCCTTTGCGTTGCGGCGAATGTCCTTGTCCAGATCCTTGGCCATTGAGGTTCTCCGCAGGACAGCCGGGCCGGGTCTTCGCCAAACAGAAAGCGCCGCGCGAGGGTGCGGCCCCGCACGGCGCACTTCTTCAGCCCAAGATCAAACGGGGATCAGCCGCTCAACCCAAGACCCGACCCGGCTGTCTCTCTACCCTGTTGTTCCCCGCAGAGGTGCGAAGTTCGCCGGTCGTTCTTCAACTGGATGTCGATTGTTACACCGGTAGAACCTCAGGCGCTATCGGCGGGCGTTGACGCCCTGCCGTGGCATACTAGAATCGGGTTGGGAGGATCTTCTACAGATGCAATCAGATGGCTTGGAGCAGTTCCGGCGGCAAGTTGCAGCCGCTGCCGAATCCGCCTCGAGAATATTGAAGCCGTTCTACGAGCAACAGGATCGTCTCATAGCCCAGCTGAAACCGGCACTGGACGCGCAGCGCCGACTGGCCGAGGCGGCTCGACCCGCTGTTCAGCGGATGGCCGAGGCCATGGCCCCCATAGCACGTCAAGTTCAACAGATGCAGGACGTCCTTGCGCCCGTGCTGGAGAAATTGCAGCGGGCGTTCCAGGAGCTACCCGAGAAGCAGCGCCGTGCCCTCAAGATGCTCGCGGAGGACGGGTGGTACTTCGATCCGGACTGGGACTTCGCGCAACTCTTCAGTGTTGCCCGTCAAATTGGGACAGGAGACATCGATGAGGCTCGAGAGGCTTTCTGCCTGCACTTCGAGTCACGGGCGCCTGAGATCGAAACCGAACTTGCAGAACGCTTTCCTCAAAGAGAGGGAATCATCGTTGCAGCGCTGCGCGCACACCAGAAGGAGGAGTACGCGTTGTCCGTGCCTGTCTTCCTCGCGCAAGCAGACGGTATCTGCGCCGATCTGGTTGGCGTGCAACTCTACTCCAGGCGCGATGGAGCACCGCAGATCGCGAGCTGCCCGCACATCAAGAATGCAAGCCCCTTCGAGGCGTCACTCCTCTACCCGCTAACGATACCCACGCCGATAACCGCCAGCAAGGGGGAACGCGCGGCGAGCACCGACTTGCTAAGTCGGCACGCGGTTCTTCACGGTGAGTCCACGACCTATGATACGCGCGTCAACAGCAATCGAGCACTGTCGCTACTTGTCTACGTGGCATGGGTCCTTGAGATGGTCCAGGAGCCCGATGTCGGTGGCCCAGATGCAAGGTAGTGCAGACACACGTTCTCCAGATATCGCGTGGTGCTCCTGCATTAGTCAGGACAAGGATCTCCCGACGCGGTGTCCCTTTGCCAACATCCACAAGTGCCCTCGGTTCTTCCAGAGCCTGTGGCTGCTCGGGCAAACAGGTGTTACCAATCAGATCGAGCCTTCGGTCGAGAAACGAGTTCGAGCGCGATGGGGGCGAACCCACCTATGGCCAGTGGTAGATGAACAGACACCTGCGGTTTCCACGTCAAAGGATCGGTTCTCAATGCCAACTCACTTCTGCCCCGAGGTGTCATACGATGCGTTTGGCGTGTTTGCGACATTCCTTTCCATCTACGCTGACGAAATCGACCGCGATACGGCACATGCTCGGCTGGCCCGGGAGGAGATCCCCATCGACAAGGATTGGCGTTGGCAATGGGCCGCGCTGTATCCCATGCACTACTCTGAATGTCCGCTCTACTCACAGCTTCCATACAGACAAGACGCTAGTGATGAGGTACCTGCCATGACCGATAGAGTGCCTGTGTGCCCCGTGTGCCGCATTGCGAAATGCTCGTGGCAAGGAAGAGGCTCAGGACGAACAGTGGACTGCGGGAACTGCGGCGAGTACTGGATAAGCAACACAGCCCTCGCCATTCTGCCCGACGACGAAGCAACAAGGGCAAGATTGAGCCATGCCATATTCAGGAACGGATCTGAAGATACTTTGATTGAGGTCCGTAGCGACAATCTCGAAGGGATCTTGAGCGAGAACCCCTTGCCTCGGCCTCCGCAACAGGCGAACAACATGCTCACGTGGCTGGCTGCCAAGACGGAAGCACGTCCGTCTGAGTTCACCAACCTGGTCTACGCCGACCTGCCTGCGAAGATTGGTGCCGTCGGTATTGTTGCATCCTGCGCAATATTGGACCATCTGAACGAGCAAGGACTCATTGAAATCGATGGTTTTGACCGGATGCACAAGCTGCCGACCAGCAGCGATGGGAAAGTGAACTGTCGGCTTGAAGTCGCCGGATGGGAGCGTCTGGCAGCTCTGGAGGCAAGCCAGAGAGGATCTGAGTCAACCGACCGCGAGTTCGCGGAGGCCAATCCTGGAGGAGAAGGCATGGGAACACCAACCTCGGAGGACACCCGTACCGTCTTCATTTCATACGCCAGGCCAGACCTCGAACTTGTTCGCGCCATAAATAGCTTCCTCAAGCGCGGGGCTGGATTCGAGACGTGGCTCGACAAGGAACAGCTCTCTGGGGGACAAGACTGGGAGGCCAGCATTCGGAATGCCATTCGAAAAGCTGGTGTCGTGTTGTCGTGCCTTTCCGATCAGGCCGTGCCCAGAAAGGGGTTCTTCTACAAAGAGATGAGGATCGCACTTGATGAGGCCATGAAGTATCCCCCAGAGCAGGTGTACATAATACCGGTCAGACTTCATCACTGCGAGATTCCTGACCTCTTATCGAAGTGGCAAGCGGTTGACCTGTCCGAGAATGACGGGCCAGAGTCTCTCTTGAAGGCGATAGGCAGCGCGCTGAACGTGGGCGCCAGAGCCGCCGTGACTGAGCATGAGAAGCTGAAGGACGCAATCAAGAAGTACCGCGACGGCCTCTCCTGAGCGGAGTTGATCTCGACAACGGTCTGCCGCTACGCCTCATGGGTAGTCATCCGTCGTCCGCAATGCCGACACTCGCGCCTTCGGCGAATGCGTCCACCGGACACAGCCCGCGTATAGACAACAAAGAAGTGCCGGCACCCGCATTTCGGGCACTCCAGGCCACGCCTTTCCTCAGGCGAATTCTGCTTCATCGCCGGCCTCTCCGGATCGAGGACAGTTTGATACGCTCGCGCTTCGCTGCGGCCTTGATATCGGTGCCCGGCAGCACCACGCCCTGAATCGAGGCAGCCACAGCGCAGCCCACTAGGCAATCCAGCCAGTGGTTCTCGACGGCCTCGGGGCGCATCTTCCATTCATCCACTATGCGCCCACGCCCTTCGGTCTTGACGCGGTACTCGGCGGTGAGATGTTCGGCCAGCAACCGGTGCGCTTCGGGATCGCGGCCGTAGAGCGACAGACAGCCCCTGTCGCCCATAGGCACGGCCAGGCGGGCGTGAAGGAAGCTCTTCCAGTAATTCGCATCGAAGACGGCGTGGCGAACCGCACGCCGACCGTGGACGTTGGGGCTGCGCCAGTTGAGCCCCACCCGGTCGCCGCGCTTACGCCTATACTCGTTGAACGGAATGGAGGATGCGCCCACGAACCGCCCGTGGCTGGGCAGGAGCACTGCCGCGTGGGTGCTCTGGCGGCAGAACTGGTACACGACGTCCGTCGAGGTGCCCCAGTTGGCGTCGACCAGGCACCTTTCAACGCGCAACATGGCCCCGTCATCCCGCCGCCATTCCCGGCCGAGCAGCTCGCCGGTCAAGGATTCGAGTCCGGCGTAGATCGCTCCCTCGAGCCCCGCGCCCTTTGCAGCCGACTGCAGCGTCTTGCTTGCATCCCGGAGCGTGAAGTAACGCCGCTTTTGATTGGGATACGCACCATAGTCGAGGACATAGCCGGTAAAGTCGTCCTCCCAGGCACAGACCATGTAAAAGAGCAGCTTGCCCTGCACGTCGACGAACATGGTCAGTTGGTTCACGCCGATGGGAACCTCGGCGCGCTTCATGCCGTTGAGCTTCTGAGCTATCTGGTCGGCGGTCAGCAGATCATCGTCATCAATACCCTTCTCGGGCAGGGGCTCGTTCTGGTACTCGGCGAAGAACGCCGCCTCGTCCTGGAGCTTGAGGTTCATGGCGTGTTGGATGGCGCTGGCCTCGTCGTGGTTGAATCGCTCCGGCCAAGCGATCTTCGCGCCCGCATCGAGCGCGGCGCGATTGGCCTCATAGAATGCCGTGGCCTCGCGCATGTCGCCGTGAACGCGCAACGATTCTGCGCGGATCTCGGTGTACTTGGACCACAGCTTCTCGTTCTCGGGGAACGAATAGACCATCTTGGTCCGCTCGCCGTTCCACTCCGGGTGCTTGTCGCGGTCGAGGATGCTGTCGGCCATGTCGCCCGGGCGAATGACTGTGCAGGGCATGATGCCGGCGATCTTCTTACCGGGACCGGCCAGGCCCAGGACTGCGCCCGCGAGAATCCGCTCTCGCGTAGCGCACTGCGACAAGGATCTAGACGACTCGTCGGTCTGCGGGTCGTCCAGCACGACAAGTGAAGGCCGCACGGTCTTGCCGTCTGCACGTTTGAACTTCATGCCGCGGATGCGGCCGGTGATCCCGGCGACCTTGATGATCGCACCGCTGGCCGCAGAGTCCGGTATGGTCGGCAGCACCACCTCGTTGGAGGTCCAGACGATGTGCGTGCGCTTGCTCTTGTAGAGCTGGCCCGCACAGCGGTTAGCGATCCCGTCCAGGCACCAGATCGGGTAGCAGGCCTCCGGGAAGTCGTCATAGAGTATCTCATTGCCGTCGAGTTCCGTCTTGATGCTCTCCAGCATCTCCAGAGCGTGGACTTCCGACGCCCCGATCAGGCAGACGAAGTCCCGGTGCCCGTAGAGCACCGCCCAGAGGCAGGCGCACTCGGTAATGGACGTCTTCCCGGACCCACGGGGAAGGGCCATGGCAAAGAGCCCGCCGTGCAGCACCGCCTGCTTCACCTTGGCAATCACCTTCAGGTGGTCGGCGCTCCAGGGCAGATGGAAGGTCTGCGGGAAGTACGCCTCGCAGAAGAACTGGAAATCGGTGCGTGCCCTCTTCTTGCGCGGGGGATTGACGACCTCGGGCAACTCGCCGATCTCGCGTCCGGCTTTGGAGATTTCCGCGTTGCGCCGCCGGGCCGCATCCTTCATTGCCTCGTAGTCGCGCGTCTTCTCCGGCTTGGGATTCGCCCGCTCCTCCATCAGCCAAGCAACGTAGCGGAAGAGGTCCACCCGTTTGCCGTTGCCGATGCGGTAGCCGGCCCGCATGCGGTGCCGGTAGAGCTGGCGCTCGTCGATCACCGTGCCGAGCGGCGTCGAGTTGAGCAGCCGCGCCAGGTCGGCCGGCTTCAGCTGCCTGGGGTCAATTGCCACGGCGTGCCAGCTCCATTACCAGCCAGGCCGCGAAGTGCACCATGTTCACCGTGCCGTCCGCGTTCACCGGCGCCCCTGCTTCGATGTGGTAGCGGATCTGGGCAGGACTGACGGACTTTCCAGCACTCTTGGAGAGCACCACGGCCAGGTCCTCCGGCGAGAGGGCCGTCACCCGCAGGGCCGCATTCTCGCCGTCAGGCATGACCGCCCCCATAGCGCCGAAAGGCGCGCACATTACTCGGGAAGTGACTTGATGTTCCTGCTGACACCTGGCAATGATGTGTGTGGCGATACCACGTACGCATGCACGGAAAGGAGAAGGAAGAATGAAGAACGCGGAACTCAAGAGGCTCGAACGGGAGGCCACCGCCCAACTCAACCGGCGGATGCGCCTCATGGCCGGGGATCTCCCCTACGCCCAACTGCGCATGGTCTACGGCTACCGGCTGGCCAACGCCGAGACCCGCAGGCTGGTCAGGGCAGAGGCGAAGCGGCGCGGCTACAAGCTCGCCGCCTTCGGAGGCTGAGCGATGACCGCCGCCACGCAGTACGCCGAGCACCAGAAGGACATCGCCGCGCTTCTGAAGCTGATCAAGAAGGCGCTGCGCAAGCACGCCGCGGAGGCGAAGCGCGACCGGCGGAGCTGGGGGTACGCCGGGGATCTCAGTCACGTTCAAGGGCAGATGACGGAGGCGCTGGCCTTCCTGCTCAACATCGAGATCGAAAACGTAGAGCCTCTCGTGCGAGAGGCCCGCAAGGTCTGAGGACCGGAAAGGAGAAGCAAAATGGCAACCAAGAAGAAGCAGAACAAGAAGAAGGCTCCCGCCAAGAAGGCAGCGCCCAAGAAGGCCAAGGCGCCGAAGAAGGACGCGGCTCCCAAGAAGCTGAGCGGCCTGGACGCCGCGCTCAAGGTGCTCGGCGAGAGCAAGGAGCCGCTGGGCGCCAAGGAGATCGCCGAACGCATGCTGGCCAAGGGCTACTGGCAGACCAAGGGCAAAACGCCCGCGGCCACGCTCTACTCCGCGATCTTCCGCGAGATCCGGGACAAGGGGAAGGACGCCCGCTTCAGCAAGGCGGGCAAGGGCAAGTTCACCCTGAAGAAGTAGCACGCTAGTCCTCCTCCCCGCACACCGCCCCGGCCTCGGCCGGGGTGGTGTCGGTCATGGCCTTCATCTTGTGCAATCTGAGACAATCCCTAGAATGCCCTTTGAATCCGCCAGAGCCACGACGCGTATTGCGGGACATGGATCTTGAAGGGACCCTCAGATGGCGAAAGTGAGAAGTGGCGCAAGCACAAGACTCATCACCAGCATGGGACTCTATTGGAGGAAGGATCTCGTCGACTGGCGCGGGCAAGCTGGTCGACTGCTGGGGACCGAAAAGGGTTCCAAGAGAGCGGGTGAAGTAGACTTTGCCGAACAGGTCGGCGTGTACGCGCTCTATGCTGGCTTCCGGCTGGTGTATGTCGGTAGGGCCAACGTAGGCAAGAACGGTTGCCTCGGTCGCAGACTGAAGCAACACACGGTCGATCATCTGGCTGGTCGCTGGGACACGTTCTCCTGGTTCGGGCTGAAGCGCGTAACCGCCGGCGGCCTGGGGAAGAAGTTCGACGCCAAGCCGAGCGTACCGTGGGACACACTTGTTGGGGTTCTCGAAGGAGTGATCATCGAGATAGCCGAACCGCCGCAGAACAGCCAGGGCGGGTGCCTGCGTGACGTCAGGCAGTACCTGCAGGTGCCGTGGGTAGACCCCCAAGAAGACATGGCCAAGACGGTCAAGTACGTGACCGACGTCACGAGATACCTCAGGACACAGGCATGGTTCACCAAGTCCACAGCCAAGAGCAAGAAGCGTAAGGAGAGCATGCTGGATGCTGCTGCGCGTGTGCTTGAAGATGCTGACCGCCCGATGTCCTGCAAGGAACTGCTCGCTGAGCTTCCAAAAAGAGTGAAGGAGAAATCTAGCGGCAAAACGCCCGTCCAGACTCTTTCGGCTGCCATCGGAAACGAGATCAAGAAGAAGGGGCTCCGCAGCCGCTTCCGAAAAGTGGAAAGAGGCAAGTACGCGCACTACATGTTCGAGTAGGCGCAGCATGGTCACCCCGCGTTCTCAACCGGTACAGCAGAGGTGAAAGGGTTATTGCGGCTCTCGACCGGCCCCCTGCACTCCGCTTTCTTTCCGCTGAACTCTTCCCAACGCTGGACTATCACGTCGCAGTACAGCGGGTCCTTCTCCATGAGGAATGCCCGCCGCCCGGTCTTCTCCGCGCCTATGAGCGTGCTCCCCGATCCGCCGAAGAGGTCCAGGACGTTCTCGCCGGCGCGCGAAGAATGCGTGATGGCGCGGACCGCCAGCTCCACCGGCTTCTCCGTCAGGTGGACCATCGACTGCGGGTTGACCTTCTTGACGCTCCAGACGTCGGTCGCGTTGTTCGGGCCCAGGAAGACGTGCGCCGCCCCGGGCTTCCAGCCGTAGAAGGCGCTCTCGTGGTTGCCCATGAAGTCCTTGCGGGTGAGCACCGGGTGCTCCTTTACCCAGACCACGATCTGCGAGAGGAAGAGTTCCGACTCCTCGATAGCCGGCGGGTAGTCCCGCACGTTCGAGTAGCCGCCCCAGATGTAGAAGGCGCGCCCGGGCTCGAGCACGCGGGCGATGTTCCCGAACCAGGCCCGCAGCAGCTGGTCGAACTCCTCCACGGACATGAAGTCGTTCTCCAGCGGCCGGTCCTTCGCGCGCAGCTTGCCGTGCGTGGCCTTGGACGAGTTCGGCCTCCGGTGAACGTCGCGGCCGGGGTCGGTGTTGCCGTGGGGCGTGAACGAGCTCAGGCCCGCAGCGATGGCGTTATTGCTGCGCGGCTCGACCTTCACGTTATAGGGCGGGTCCGTGTTGACGAGGTGAATGCGGGCGCCGTCGAGCAACCGGTCCACGTCTTCGGCGCTGCCCGAGTCCCCGCAGAGCAGCCGGTGCTCGCCAAGTACGTACAGGTCGCCCGGCTGGGTCACCGGTTCGTCTGGCGGCTCGGGGATCGCGTCGGGGTCGGTCAGCCCCTCGTTGCCGTGGATGCCGGCGCCGAGCAGCTTCTCCAACTCGTCGGATGCGAACCCGAGTATGTCCAGGTCCACGCCTTCCTCGCGAAGCTCCGACAGCTCTATGGGCAAGAGATCAAAATCCCACTCAGCGATGGCGGCGACGCGATTATCGGCCAGGCGGTATGCCCGGGCCTTCTCGGGGCTCAGGCCCACGGCAATGTGCACCGGCACCTCGGCCATGCCCAGCGCCTTGGCCGCCTTCCAGCGCGTGTGGCCCACGATGATGACCCCGGCCTCGTCGACCACGATGGGCTGGCGGAAGCCGAACTCCCGGATGCTCTTGGCCACCGCTTCGACCGCCGCGTCGTTGATGCGCGGGTTCTGCTCGTAGGGCTTGACCTCGTCCGTCTTGCGCATCTCGATCTTCACGACTGCACCTCCTTGTCCTCGCGCGCGATGAGCAGAAGCACCAGGTAGCCGACCAGGTCCAGCACCGGGTCTTCGCCGAACGCGGCGGGGCTATTGCGAATGCGGCTAAGCTTGTCGTCGAGCCGCACTCGGATGAGGTCCTCGGCCTCGCCCCGCGCGAAGACCCGCACGGGCTCCAGCGCGGAGTTGCCGTAGGCCTTGTTCTTGGCCACCAGCATGTCGGCAATCTCGGTGCACTTGGTGCGTATCCGCTCGGCTGTACCCGGTTTCATGGCGTCACCTCCGCGTTCTGGCTCAAGGGTTGGCCACAGGGGGCGCACGTTTGGCCCACGTGGCGAGTTCTGCCCGGAGTCGGCCTCCGGGGGCGTACGGGCGGCCCGGGCGCGCACGTGGCGCGGAAACTCGGGCCGGGTAAACAAACTGTGCCCTGTAGCGCGACTGTTCCCGCCGCCGTCACGAAGGGTTTCGGCCAGGGGGGAACCGTTGCCACGCGGGATATTTCGGGATAGTGTTGCGATGCGGCGCCGCGAACTTCTTTCTTCTTTCACCCCCCTCTCGCGCCCATACGCGTGTACGCGCGCGTGTGTGTGGGTATGGGTGAAAGAGAGAAAGAAGAATATATATACTTCTCTTATAGAGACTTCTTTCTTCACCCTTCGTTCACCTTCATTCCCGAATCGGGTCATCTTTCACCCCCGTCGAGATTGCCGACCGCTTCTTCTTTCACCTTTGGAGGCTTCTTTCCCCCTCGGCGCAGTTGATAGGCGCGGCCAGTACGGCCAGGCGTTTTGACCGGGCCCATGGTGATGTCGCCCTGCTGGTGGAGCGTGTCGACGATCCTCTGGAAGGACTGGGCGTCGGTCTTCATGCGCTTGAGCAGCACGCTGTGAGGCAATTCCATACCCGGCGCTTCGCGCAGCTTCTTGAGGAACTTCAAGCACTCGGCGTGGAACGGGTTGTCTGCAACGTAGCTGCCGGCCTGATAGAGCATCTGGCGGGTCTGGTGATGGACGACCGCCCAGGCCCACTCGACGCCGGCGCGCGTGATCACCGGAGACTGGTGGTTCTCGCTGCAGGCGTAGACAAGCGCCAGGCGTCGGGTCTTCTCGCCGGCACGCGCCCAGATGGCCATAGCGATGGCGTTGTTGCCCGCCTGGGCCTGCATGTAGGCTTCGGCCTCCAACTCGCGGATCTCGGCGAACAGTTCCTCGACGCCGGGTCCTGCCGGGACTTCGATGGGCGTCGGGTGCTCGTTGTCGAGGTTGCCGTGCCCGGGTCGCAGCGCGGCCCAGTGGCGTGCCTTTTCCAGGATGGATGCCGGGATGGGCAGCTCGCGCGGCTCCTGTCCCGCTCCGCGCATGCCGGCTTCGAAGACCAGCATGCGGGCGAAGAAGCCGTTGGTGAGCATCTTCTCGCATAGCGACTCGTAGTAGTGCTTGGGAATCGCCGTGCCGAAGAGCACCGCGCAGGGCTGGTCGATGGTGCCGGCCTCCTGCCCGGCCTTGACGCGCATGTGATACAGGCTGCCGGCGCTGGAGTAGAGCTTGAGCAGGATCTCCATGATCCGCTCGGCCCGGCCGTCCTTGCTGCGGGAGATGGCCTGGAGCACGGCGTCGATCTCGTCGGTCTGGAAGAGCACGGTCTTCGATGCCGCGACGCGATCCTCGATGCCCTCGCCGGAGGCGAAGCTGTCGGCCAGCTGCCCCGAGAGGCCGGACTCCAGCATGATCCGCTGGTTGACCTTGCGCGGATGGTCCTTGCCGGTTCCGCTGTTGGCCAGGCCCAAAAGGTACAGGCTGGTGCGTGCCCCGCCGGAGTCGCGAACCTTGCGGGCAGCGAGCGCCGCCTGCAGGCACGCTGCACCGCAGAAGGCCAGCGCCCGGTCCGGATACGGCGCCGTGGCCATCGTGAACTGCATCACCTCGTCGATGAAGCCGGGCACATGCAGGAGGTGCTCGGGCAGCGGACCGGGATCCTCGCCGGCAGTCTGTTCGTCAGCGTCGGGCTCCGCAGCGGCCTGGTCCTGCTCCCAGTGCCCCTCCATGGTGGCGACCATGACCTGGTCGGGTTCGTAGCGGGCGATGGACGCGGCTACGGCGCGGACCTCGCTCTCTTTGAGCGGCGGATCGCACCTTTCTGCGTTCGTTTCCATGAGCGCGGCCAGGATGGCGCGTTCGCACATCCCAGCGCGGCGCATGGTGCCAGCCAGGCGTGCCAGCGTGTTGTTGCGCTGCCCCGAAGGAATTGCGCCTTCGCCCCCCGGCTTGGTCTCAGATGCAGAAGACGCGGCCAGGAACTCGGCCCAGGCTTCGGGCAGCTCGGCCACGTCGATGGCGTCGGGGGTGAGGTTGGTCCAGCGGTAGGCGTTGCCGGAAACGTGGTTCGAGGGCGGCAGGACGGCCAGACCGCCTTCGCCGCGGACGTCGATCCCGGTGTCGGAGGCGTTGAGAAGGTCCTGGCCAATTCTCGTTGCGTTGCGGACCGACACTGACGTCCGGAACAGGCGGTGCGTCCCGCCTCCGCCACTCGTCCAGGAGACCGTGTCAGGCAGCGGGCCAAGCTTCTGTTCCAGCTCCTCGAGATTGTCGGCGCCCGGGCCGTGCCCCTCGGTCTCGATGTCAACGAGGCCACCGCCGGTAGCGATCCCGACGTTGGCGTCAGGCCAGCGTGCCCAGAAACCGCGGATGGCCTTCTCGTCTGTGGTCGCCCTCTCGGGCCAGCCCTTGATGCGCGGGTGCTTGCCGGGCGCCTCGCACCCCTCGCGCAGACAGGTGCACTTGCCGTTCCCGTTGATGTGGTGCAACGGAATGATGCGCCAGTCGTGATCGGCGTAGGCCAGGGCGTGGGAGAGGTTCTCGCCCATGGCTAGAACGGGATCTCTTCGTGGTCGTCAGCGAATCCGACGGAGGCCGGTGCCTCCTCATCCCAGTCGGGCCGCTCGCCCAGTTCGTAGCCGACGATGCGGGAGTACTTCTCGCCGCTCACGCTGCGGACGGTGACGGCTTGCGTGTCACACAGCGCGCCGGCTTCGGCCAGGCGCACAGCCTCCTCGGCCGAGTCGGGCACGGGCGCACGCGAGCGCTGCTGCCACCACGACTCCGCCTTGGCGCGCGCATAGCCGTCGTGCTCGATGCAGACCCATTCCGACCTGTACTCCATCCAGCCGACCAGGTAGTCGACGCGCAGGGTCTTGGGATGCTCAAGCGACGCGCCGCGCTTGGCGTGGACGCTGTAGTAAGTATCCTGAACGGCGTGCTCGGTGATTGTGACCTTGCCCGAGAGCACGTGGGCCGTCGAGGCCTTGGCGTCGTGGTTGGCCTTCTCGCGCTCGGGGAACTTGAACCCGCATTCCGGGCAGTTGGCGTAGCCGGCCGCGACCACCGCATGGCACTCGGGGCATTCCTTGGCCGGCGCTTCACCGCCACCCTTTGCAGCCGGGTCCGGCACGCGTATCGCGTCTACCGGGCCATGACGCACTGCGTTGCCACCGAAGTCCAGCACCAGGCAGTCCTCTTTGCCTGGAGAGAGCCGGAATCCGCGACCGACCATCTGGTAATAGAGTCCGGGCGACATCGTGGGGCGCACCAGCGCCACGCAGTCGATGTTGGGCGCGTCGAACCCGGTCGTGAGCACGTTTACGTTGACTAGGTACTTGAGATCCCCCGCGCGGAACTCGTTCAGGACATCCTCGCGTTCGCCCGATGGCGTGTCGCCAAAGACCGTGGCGACCTCAGCATCGTGTTGAGAGCGAAGAATGTCCGCGATGTGCTTGCCGTGCTCGACGCCCGTCGCGAAGACGAGCACCGCCTTGCGCTCCTCGGTGCTGTCGACGATCTCCTGGCACGCGGCTTCCACGAGCTCGTCGGTATCCATGAGGTCCTGGGCCTCGCCGGGGATGAACTCGCCTCCCCGCAGATGCAGGCCGCTGGTGTCGGCCTTCTTCCTGCTGGCCTTGGTGACGAGCGGACACAGGTAGCCGTCGCGGATCAGCTCCTTGACGCCGACTTCATAGCACACGTGGTTCAGGATGTTCTCAGGTCCGCAGATGGCGCCGGACTTCATTCGGAACGGCGTCGCGGTGAGGCCTATCACGCGCAGGTTGGGGTTCACTTTCCTGGCCTCGGCCAGAAAGGTCCGGTACATGCCCTCGCCGCTCTCCGGAATGAGGTGCGCCTCGTCGACTATGGCGATCTGAAACGAGTCCAGTTCGCACGCGCGCCTGTAGACGCTCTGGATTCCGGCGACGATGATCGGGTGATCGGTGTCGCGGCTCTTCAGGCCCGCAGAGTAGACGCCGACCTGGTGCCAGAGTTCCGGCGCGACCAGGTTGATCTTCTCAACCGCCTGCGAGAGCAGTTCCTTGACGTGCGCCAGGATCAGGACGCGTCCCTGCCACTTGGAGACGGCGTCCTTGCAGATCGTGGCAAGCACGGGGGTCTTGCCCCCCGCCGTCGGGATCACGACACAAGGATTGTCGTCGCGCTCGCGGAGATGGTCATAGACGGCATCAACCGCCTGCCGCTGATACGGCCTCAAATCGAACAAGGTGTCCGGCCTTTCTCATTCTGCGCCATTCGGCGATCAGCTCCGGTCTCTCGATGGGTTGCGCCGAGGCCACGATGGCGCGCATGAACCGCCGCACGTGGTCGCGGTCGTCGGCGAACGTCCGGTTGTAGAAGAGGTGAAACGCCCAGACGCGGAACTCGTCCTCGACCTGGGGCGTCACGCGATGCGTCTCCGGCCGAATTCCGCGATGAGAGCCGCGTCCACCAGCCCATCGAGGATTCGGTTCGAGCGGCCCGAAGCGCGCCACTCCGCGTTGGGCCACAAGCGCGACGCGACCAGGTACTCCGAGCCCTTCGGCTGGCCGGCGAGCATGGAGCGTTGCCACTCCTGCGGCCGGACCAGCTCGTAAGGCAAGCCCAGCCCCGCGCAGACTCCGCGCACAAGGCCCCAGCCGGTCCCGAAGGTGAACATGGCCACTACGCCCTGGCCCGGGCGCGCGCCGACCTTCTCGATGAAGACGCAACCGGGCCGAACGCGCGCGAGCCAGGCGACGACCACCTGCTCGTCGATCTGCTTGCGCTTGCCCACCGGAACGACGGGCATGCGCATGAGTTCCAGGCCCTCGGGGCCGATGGCGGCCAGGCCGCCATCGAGCCCCGGGTCGATTCCGACGCAGGTCATCCCTTCACTCCCGGCAGTCGCGACAGACGCGATAGCCGTACTCTTCCTCGATGCAGTTGGAGCAGCACTGCGAGCCGCAGAGGTCGCACTGCTGCGCTCCGTAGCGGCATACCGCCCCGCAGCACTCGCACTCCGGCTGGACCCTGCTGCAGGCGGCCTCTGCTTCGCAGTCGTGGATCATGCTTCACCTGCGCCAGGGAGGCGTCGCGGTGGTGGCCTGCGGCGGGCGGTCGACTGCCGTCTCGCGCTTGGCGTAGCCCTTGACGTCGTTGGTAATCTCGCCGTTGTCGGCGCGCTTCTTGCACTTCACGGTGATGACCAACGGCAGGTTGTGGAGCTCGACCGAGTCGCCGGGCTGCATCACCCCTAAGGCGCGGCACAGGGCCGAGAGTTCGCCGCGGGCGATCTTGACGGTGAGAGGATTGGGGTTCTCGAGGTTGAGCCGCGCCCAGACGTTGCGGCCCTTGAACTCGCCCTCGATGACCTGGAAGGTCAGCTCCAGGTACTTCCCGGTGCCGTTCTTGGTCGGCTTCATCTCCGAGGCGGTGATGACGGCCAGGTACTTGTCGGCCGGAAGCGGCGTGAACTCGGTCGCCGGCTCCACGTTGTTGGCGTTGAACCCGTCCAGGTTAGCCATCTGACACTTCTCCCTTCTCTTCCACGTCGTTGCTGACGAGCGCCGCGTAGAGCGCCGGCCAGGACAGCGGCAGCTCCGCGGGCAGCCCGTAACGGTTCTTGGCGACGCACGACGGACCTCCCACCGTGCGCAGGATGCGCTCCCCGCCGTCCTTGCCGACGCCCACTGCGATGGTGCGCGCACGGCCGAAACCGGCGTCCTGGGTCTCCGTTCGGATCTTGCGGGTAGCGAAGAGCACCGCGTCGGCCCACTCGGTGAGGAGCGCGCCGGCGTGCTTGTGAAGCCGGGGGCTGTAGCGGTCGTAGGGCGCGGACTCGGGGTCCTCGAACTTCTCGACCTTGGCGTGCGCCAGGGCGATGACCAGCATGCCTCGATCGCTGCGCAAGTGGTTGAGCGCCTCCACCACCTTGCGCCAGTAGACGAGCGCGTGCATGTAGCCGCGCTGGTAGCCGCCATCGGCCTTCTCGATGGAGTCCACCCCGTACTGCCGGCAGACCGAGTCCCAGATCAGCCGCTCCAGCCAGTCGAAGCTGTCGAGGACCACCGTGCCGTAGTCGTGCTTCTCCATGGCCAGCGCGTCCAGCGCCGCCAGGACCTCGTCGGTGGTCTTCGCCAGCGGAAAGCGGTCGCAGTCGATCTCCGAGAGGCCGTCCTCGGTCTGGATGAAGATGGGCTTGGGAGCGCCTGCCGCCAGCGTGCTCTTTCCGATGCCCTCGGTGCCGTAGACCAGCAGGCGCGGCGGCAAGGCCTGCTTACCGGTCTGGATCTGTCCCATGAGTGTCACGTGCTCTTCTCCTTTCGATCAAAGGCGGGCAGGCGGGCTCGGGGAGTCTGAGCCGGCTGGCCCCGTGCGCGGCTACGCCATCCCGCCTGCCCTTCGGTTCTCAGATGGAATCGATGACCAGCGGCGACTCGAAGCCGGTGGGCCACTCGTCGGTCGCGGTGCAGCTCTTCAGGCGCGCGATGGCCGCCTCGTTCTCCTTGCGGGCGTAGGCCAGGATGCTGTCGTCGATACGCCACACGCCGCAGCGGTAGGGCTCCTGTTTCTCGACCGCGATGAACCACGCCGGCAGCTTCTCGCCGGTGATCACGTGCAGCACCGCCGCGTAGAAGGCGAGCTGGTAGACGTAGCCGTAGCGCCGGGCGTCGGCGGTGAAGTAGTCGAGGTTGTCGGCGGTCTTGAGGTCGATGACGCCGCGGGAGGGGTTCAGCCAGTCGATCCGGGCCTGCGCGGGCGTTCCGCAGTACTCGCCACGGAGCACGCCCTCGGCAACGCCTTCGGCCAGGAGCCCACAGGCCACGCGGTTGGCCCTGACGCCGTCGGCCATCCGGCCGATCAGCTCGAACTGTTCGGTGGTGATGACCGCCTTGTCCTGCTCGGCCGCCCACTCGGCGTAGGCCTTGGTCTGGGCGCCGTAGGGCTTGCCGGTCTTCTTATTGATAGGGCCGCCGACCGCGTACTCCTCGGCGAAACTGCCCTGGCCCTCCAGGATCAGCTTGTGGGTCGCGCGTCCGACCACGAAGGCCGGCCGGTCCTCGTCGGGGATCAGGCCCTGCTTCTTCTTCCAGTAGAGCAGCGGGCACCTGCGGAAGTCGCCCAGGGCGTGGCTGCTCAGGTGGGTCCTGGCCTGTTCGCGATAGACCTCGAACGGTTCGGTGATCAGCATCTCCGTGGGATTGGGCGTCTTGGTGATCATGGCGGGGCCTTTCTTCTCGGGGCCTTGTGTCTCGATGCGGACCGTCCCGCATCTGCCCCTTTGTTCCCCGCCGAGGCCCCTGGTTTGCCGGGCCATCTCATACTCACGTCACGGTCACGTGATGCCCACGTGACCGTTCACGCTCACGTCTTACCCCATATCGGTGGCACCGGTCACCGGGGAACAATGTAGTGGAAGGCCCGAATGGCCCTGGAGAAACCGAGGAGGCACTCAGAAGTGAAGAACTACGGTTACGGCAAGGAAGTGGACCCCAAGCTGGTGAACAGGATCGTCAAGCGCGCGGCAATGTTCGGATTCAAGGAGCGCGAGATGGAGGACGTCCTCCAACAGGTGCTCCCCGTCGTCCTGGACTTCCAGTTCGACCCCGCCAAGTCCAACGGCTGCAAGAAGTCCACCGCGACCATCGCGGTCATCGACAACAGGATCCAGAAGATCCGCCGGAGCGAGGCCCGCTACCGGGCCAGGCAGGAGAAGGCCGAGGCCCGCACCGACCTGGAACCGGACACCGCCATGAAGATGAAGGTCGAAGTCGGCCACGCGCTGGAGGGCCTCACGCCGGAGCAGCGGCAGATCTGTGATGCCCTCGGCCACGGCTATTCTATTTGGCAGATCGCCAAGCAACTGGACTGCAGCTGGCACGCGGTCGAGCGCCAGATCGCGCACATTCGCAGCCACTTCCGCACGCTGGGCCTCGACCACTGGTTCGGGGCGTGAGGGGCGCGGCGATGAGTGCCGACACGCCCAAGTCCGGTGGCCGCGTGATTACCGGCCTTAACGAGCTTTCCGAGTCCACAATCCTCGATGAGACCGCCCTGGCCGAAGCCCTGCAGTGCTCCAAGCGTACCCTGCGGCGCATGGCGGGCAGGGGCGAGGTCCCCCCGGCCATCCGCCTCGCCGGCCGTTCCTGCTGGTATGTCGGCCGCGTGCGGACATGGCTCGTCGCCCGGGCGGAAAAGGCCGAACGCGAGGCCGAAAGGGCCGCGGCCAGGTTGGCCCGAAAAAGAGCTTCCCATCTTGCCTGACCCTGCTTAGTGTCCTGACCCGACCGAAGGAGGAGCGATGCCGTACCTCTGGCGCACAAAGGGCAAGAACGGGAAGTACCACCCGCGCTGGCACTACGAGATCCGCACGTGGCAGGGCCGGCGCAAGAAGGGAACCGGAACCACCTCCCGCGCAGAGACCAAGAAGCTGGCCATGCGCGAGCAGGCCAAGCACGACGAGATCCGCAAGGGCATCCGCCCTCTTCCCAAGCTCAGCGACCTGTCCAGAAGCTTCGCCGACACCGCCAGCGAGTACTGCGACTGGGGCGAGACCCAGGGCGGTCGCAACGGCCATCCCTGGGGCGGCGATCATGCCAAAAAGCGCCGCCGGCACCTCTCGTGGTGGCAGGAGAAGCTCAAGCTCTCGATCCTCGCGGATCTCGACGGCGTTCTCCCCCGCGTCGAGTGCGCGCTACGCGGCCTCATCAAGAAGGGCCGCGCCGGCAAGACCGTCTCCAACTACGCCGAGGCGCTCGCCGCCTTCTGTGACTGGTGCGTCGACCGCGGATACCTTGAGAACGACCCGCTCCGGCGGCTCGGGAAGTTCGACACGACGCCGCGCGATACTCGCCGGCCGCTGACGCCCGCCGAGATCACCAAGCTCCTGGCCGCGTCGCCGCCCTGGCGCCAGCTTCTATACGAGACCGCCCTCTCGTCAGGGTTGCGCGCCAACGAACTGCGCAGCCTCACCGTCGCCCACCTCAGCGTCGAACGCGGAGGTCTCTACCTCGAAGCCGCCTGGACCAAGGACCGCCGCGCGGGCTTCCAGCCGCTACCGGCCGATCTGGTGGCGCGCCTCGCCGCCGCGGCCAAGGGCAAGAAGATGGGCGCTCCCCTGCTCCGGGTGCCCGCGCACCCCCACCGATACGTCTACGCCGACCTCGAGGCCGCCGGCGTTCCCAAGCGCCTGCCCGGCCTCGGCAAGGTCGACTTCCACGCCCTGCGCGTGACGTTTGCGACGTTGCTCATGGAGAGCGGCGCCTCCGCCAAGGAGTGCCAGGCGCTTATGCGCCACTCGACGATGCAGATGACGCTCGACCGCTACGTCAAGGCGAGGCCGGAGCGCCTGCAGGCGGCGGCTGAGACCGTATGGAAGGAAATGCGGAAGCCGGCGTGCCGGGAGAAGGAAGAGAGGCGTAGAGAAAGGACGGCCTAGCCAGCGCTCCAATCACCCACTAGTGGCGAACTTGCACCACGTTTTTTGTAGCTTGACTCAATACACCATCAGTCAAAGCACGCTTCAGTTCGCCGGGGGTCATAATGCGGGGCGTTGCTTCTGAGACCCAGTAGTACGAGTCGAGGCTGGCAATATACTCAACAAAGGGAGTTACGGCTACAGGAAGAATGTCACAGTAGCGCCGAATATCGTAATTCGTTCCTCGGGGGTGTTCTGAAATCCAGTTCGCCTTGTCGTCAGCGTCGGCCAAGGCTTTGTCAACGAGGTTGGCCCTGTAGTTGATGGCCTCCAAGTCCCCTCGGTCAAAGCCAATAGACTTGCCAACTGCCCTACACTCAATCACTACGAGGCGTTTTCCAAGGGCAAACGCCGCATCAATCTGTCTTCGACCATCGCCTGTCGAAATGCACGGTCCCGAGGGCAGTACTGACTTCGGTCCGCGCACCGCGGCCTCCAGCGCTTCGCCTTTGAAGTTCTGATCAGGAATAGAAACCCCAACGAAGAGGTCATAGAGGCGGCGTGCTATCCACGCATAATCTACGAATAGCCGATTATGACCGTAGGGCAAGAAGACTTGGTGCGGCCCCGGATAGCGCACATCGAGGCCTTCCCTATCAGATTCTTTGAGACTCAGGTATTCAACCGCAGCCAGCCACTCGCCTCGATCAATCTGCCCTCGCTCGATACCAAGGTAGTCACCGCTAGCCGGCAGGAATGCTTCGATTTCTCCCAAGATATACTCTCGCGTGTAGGGGCCATCATAGGCCCTTTGCCAAGATCGCACTACCTGGATGAGACCGTCTTCCTTCCAGGCATAGAAGACTCTCTGCAACAGAGCACAAAGAACGAGCAATACAGCGTCCAGACGCACGGAGTGCAAGTCTGCAAAGGCATCTGCGAATGGAAGATGGGCTTCCCTAAAGGCTCGAACACTAAATGGCACCCAGATGAAGTTGGTGACACTCGAAAGCACTACATTGGAGCCAAACCGTGCGAATACACTCGAGAGATCAGCCGACGGGATGCCAGCTAGATTGTAGGTCGGCACAAATACCACGCCGTGCTTCATGCCTTCATCCAGGTGACCGTACACTACTCCCTTGGCTGATATGTCGTATTCCCTTTGCCTTGCGTCGTAGATGTCGATCAGTCGGGCGAGTTCTGCGTCGCGAATCTCGCTGACCATATGGCCTGTGCTCTCTACCGCCAACCGCGCTCCCTTCGCTACGGCTCTGAGTTGGGCCGTGCTTCGCCACACTTCATAGGCAAGCTTCTCCACCTCGTAGAACTCGCGCAGCCCACAAAGGTCGAAGCGCCGCAGAACCAACTGCGGACTCCTCTGCAATTCGGAGCGTTCTGCTTCGAACCCAGCGTCTGTGAGCAAGCCGTCAAGAACTTCTTCGATGGGGATCCGGTCTGTTGTCCCAACACCCAAACACTCATCATAACCAGCATACTTCTGAAACGCGGCTTCAAGAGCTACCCGCACCAATCCCGTAGTCTGCGGCCTATTGTCGGCACCGCTTGGCCCAGGGGAAAGACGCCTGTAGATATGCAGCCAGTATGCAAGACAATGCTTGCCTATGGTTTTTCGCAGCTCGTCTTCCAGACTGATGAGGTACTGGGCAAGGAGATTTCTGCTTTCGAGAAGATCATACTGTCCCGGCAAGACCAATTGCCAAAACTGGCGCCTCTTAGGATGCGGGATTGCCGACACGAATCCTTCCGCCTCCAGAGCCTGGTGAAACAAGAAGAACGGTCTAGTGTAGTATTCCAGCAAGTATGCCGCGTTTCTGCCTTGGCTATCGGCAGGACTATCCCGCGTCTCGTCTTGAGGCTCTCCATCCCCGGTCATTATGGACCCCCTCTCGGAACGCCTCGATCAGCATCCGCAGCTATGCTGTGCCACTGGTCGAAAGTCTCTATGGGCTCTTCTACTCAAGGATGTTGGCCTGCGCGGCACGCACAAACGCAAACGCGTCACAATCTCCCAGTATACCGCCCCGCCGTTGCCGAGAGAAGGGGGTTTCCTTTGTCGAGACCCCGGGCTCCGCGCGCTAAGGCTTCCCTGCTTCTAGCTTGGCGATTAGCTTGGCGATCTCGGGCAGATCACCGCGCTGTCTCCGCGTGTCCGTCTTGATTTCCAGATACCATTCGCGGGAGTCGGGGAGCACCCAGCAATAGACAGGAAGCCAGCTCCCCGTTGACACGAGGATCGAACAAAGGTGCGGCGGCGTGTCGACCGCACCACGGGCCACTTCCAATGGTGATTTCGGTGGCAGGTCTGTCCGCTGATACCAAAGGTCCGTCCAGTAGGAATCGGATGATGGGTCAGCATCGTGCAGCGGTGACTCAACAATCGCGATCGTGCAGCCATCCCGTTTGCCGAACTGAAGCCGCACAGGCTCATCATGGTTGTAGCGATTTGCGATGCGCCACGGCTTGGGCAGTTGTTCGAGATCCCATCCCGTGGCCACTCTAAGTGACCGTGGTTTGCGCTCGGAGCGCTTCTTGGTCTTCTTGGGAGTTGGGGGCTTGCGAAAAGACTCGGCGAAGCCTTCAAGATTGGCGAGAACCTCGCAGTCACAGTACCCGCCGTGCTTAGCGAGCCACGGAATCACGGGCTGCGGGTCCACGCCTTGTGCACGTAGGAACTGCTCCGTCACAGATGTGGTGTGATCGCAAGAGCCGAGTTCGGCATCAAGCCAGTCCAGCAACGCAAGGAATGTGGCCGGGGTCATCGGCATCGAGTCTTCGAAAGTCGCCCGCTCGTTCCGCTGGACCTCGCGAAGACGCCGTTTGCGCTCTTCCTTGCTGAGCCGCTTCATAATCTGGTCGCTCCTTCACCCAGAGTATACACTCATGTCACTCCCCTGGACAACCCCTTGACCGCCACTCTCCTGGGGAATATGGTGGAGATCGGATCGCGCAAGTGGGGAACCACGCAAGATGGGCATGTATGACCGGGACTGGGCACGGGAAGGACCTCCAGGGGGAAGCACCGGCGACGGCTTTCCGCGGTGGGCAATCTACCTGTTCGTTGCCATGTTTGTGCTGGCAGGTGGCGGCTACTTCTTCGGCAACCGCTGGATGGTAGCGACCGACGACTTTCCGTCTCCGTTCAATGATACGCTCTACGCGGCAATCGTGGGCAGAGATGCGTCAGAAGTCGGCAAGATAGCCAAGGGGGAACCGGAACGACTCCTCAAACCCATTGGCGAGGCCGGCGAGACAGATTTGCCATTACTGGTTGCTGTTGAATACGGCGGGAAGGAAGTCGTCGACGCCCTGCTGAAGAATGGAGCCAAGCCAAACGTCAAGGGTCGCGGAGGCCGAACCGCACTTCACTGCGCAGCGGCGACCGGAGATGAAGATATGGTACGGTTGCTGATCAAGAACGGAGCGGACGTTTCGGCGAGGGATGACGTTGGCTTCACACCGCTATTTGACGCTGCGCAGTGCGGCGGGAACCCGGCGGTCGGCGTGGCAAAGGTGCTGGTCGACGCCGGTGCGGATTGCTCTGCAGCGACTGTAGACGGGCAAACCCCTCTGAAGATCGCCGAGCATGAGGGCAACCTCCGGATGGTCTCGTTCCTGAAACAGGCGGCGTCGTCAGGGAAGCGGCCCAAGAAGAAGCCTTGAAATGCATACGTGCTGGAGAAGCCCGTTCCCAAGGGGACTTCAGTCTATTGGCGCGTACAAGCCGTCTACAAGGATGGACAAGGCCGTCGTCACCGAACAGGGCGAACTGGTTGCCACGGTTCGCAACCTGCCCGACGGCCGCAAGGAGGTCCGCGACTCCGACGGGAAGGTGGCCAAGACCCTGCCCAAAGGCAAGAGATACAACAAGCAGGACAGCGAGCTCGCCACTCTGGTGCCCGGCGCACCGGAGCGCGTGGAAGTCATCCGGGAAGTCTTCGCGCGTTTCGCAGACGGCGAAACCGCGGGGCGTATCAGGGATTCCCTGAACGGCCGCGGCATTCCCGGGCCCCGGGGCGGCACGTGGTCTATCGGGACTCTGCGTTCGATCCTGCAGAACGACGTCTACATCGGCAGGCTGGTCTACAACCGACGCACCGAGAGCAAGCACTTCCGGCAGACGGCCGAAGGCCCGGAGGCCCGCCCCAAGAACGCCGAGAAGCTTGAGATGCGCCCTGAAGCCGACTGGATCGTTCAGGACGACGCCTTTCCGGCGCTCGTCGACAAGGCCATATTCGACAAGGCGCAGAGCCGGATTGCCCGCAGGAAGCCTACTAGCGGCCGCGGCCGCGCGCGCAGGAGCAAGAACACATACCTGCTGGGCGGCAAGCTGCGGTGCTCTCACTGCGGCTACGGCCTCTACGGACAGACCGTCTCCAACACCAGGGGCTACAAGACCCGGCGATACAGCTGTGGCGGCCACCACAACCGCGGGAACGCAGTTTGCCCGGGCGGATACTCGGTTCCCCTGGAATGGATCGAGGAGGCCATTCTCGATACAGTCATCGGCAGCTTCGAGATTCTCCCCCAGGAAGAGAAGGAGCTGGAGGAGTACATAGCCGCCGAGCTGGGCAAGGCGGTCCGGGGCAAGAGCGACGACAAGCTGCGCCCGATGCGCAAGCGCCGGGACGAGCTGGGCAAGGAAATCAAGAACCTCGCCGGCAGCCTCGCCAAGCTTGACCCGTTGGTGGCCGAGTCGCTGGGCCTGCTCGAGAAGGCCAAGGAGCTGGCCACCCAGAAGGAGCAGCTCGAAGTCGAAATGGAGGCTGCCTCCGTCGACCTGGGCAGCCAGGACGTCAAGGCGCTGGCCAAAGAGATTCTGCGTAGGCGCAAGAAACTGCGCGATATATGCGATAGCGGCGACCGCGAAGCCATCAAGGACGCCCTGGGTGACTACATCCTCACTGGCGCGGCAAACAAAGACCGGCGAGAGGTCACTGTGGACATCATCTCGCCGGTCTTTAGTTCCGTGGTAGCGGGGGTGGGATTCACAACAATTCGGCTAATTCGTATCCGCTGGAAAGATGTGGCGTTGTGGACCGCAGCTTAGCATGCTTGCTCCGCCTGCTCCTGCCATTGTGGTTTTCAGATGCAGTCCAACCTCTTCAATCTCGCTAATAGCTGCGTCACGGCCCGCTGAGTCGCTACAGTGGTTCGGGGTCTTGAGCATTAACAGCTTCGATTTCAACCCTCGTACCCCTGTTGTGCAGAGTCAGGAACGCCGGCAGTCCTAGGGCTAGGTTGCAGCAGAGAACGTTGACCTGATAGAGAGTAGCCAAGAAGACCCCGAACTGGTAGCCTGGACCCCCCCACTCATATTCGAACAACTTCGCGAAGGCGAACTGGCCAAAGCCCGTACCCATGAGGGGACCCAGAGAACTGAAAGCCAGGCCAGCTATCACGCAAAACACGAACTTCGACGGAAGGATTGCGGGCATTCCCAGGGCCCGTCCCAAGAGGAACAGCACCATCACCGTGACGGCATGAGCCATGACCGAGAGGCCGGTGGTTGCGAGCACGATGGCGTATTTGGCGCGATACGTTCGCAATGCCAGCAGAAGCCGACGTACAAGGCTCGTGTCTGCTAGTTCGGGAGGAGACGCCGAAGGGCGCAAGAGCAGGAACCCGGTCACGAGCACTGCTGCGGCTATTCCCATAGCCTGCAAGGCAACGCGCATCGCCGTGTCCTTCCACACGCTGGGAAGGTTGGCCCCCATGACCGCAATGCCGACCAGCAGCAGGCTGAAGAGACCCACTGCTCTGTCAAACAGGGTGGCGTAGACCACCTCGGCACGGCGACCTCGGCGTTCTTCCCGGAATAGGTAGCCGGCCTTGGCAAGGTCTCCCCCCGCGTAGCCGAGTCCGATGCAGTTGAAGAGCGTACCGGACAGGTGCAGGTGAAGAGTGCGGCGGAAGGAAGGTTGGCATCCCAGGCACTTGAGTAGGAGGTGCCAGCGTGTTGTGCCGATCAGGGGAATCAGGCAGATCATCACAAGAGCGGCGCCCACCCGGGGCCATTCCCTAATTCGATCAACAAGGCCGGGCCAGTCGATATTTCTCATTCTTCGGGACGAGATCACCAGTACGAGCAGTCCCGCCGCGACCAGGATCTTCAGGAATAGCAGCGCATACGATTTGGCGCATGCGGTCGTCTCTTCTCGTGGCCTTGGGGAGTCAGGATCGGGCGTTGCCGGTCCCTCCGAAGTCTCGGGAGTTGCGTTGCCGGTCACTGATGTCGTCTCCTCGGCGATCGGTCAAGTCCGGTGGTTTTGGGACCGACGGTCAACTTCTGGGACGGAGAGCACGTCCCTGAGCGTCATCCGTGTTCCACCTCCTGGTCCGGAGTGCCAGTGGGCAGAACTGCCCTGAAGAGGCAGCCTCCACCTTTCTTATCGGCCACTTCTATGGTGCCCCGGTGAAGGTTGACGATCTTCCTGGCGATGCTCAGCCCCAGTCCCGTGCCTCCGGTCGCACCGTCTCTGGACTGGTCGCTGCGGTAGAAGCGGCGGAAGACCCTGTCTCTTTCTGTCGGAGGGATCCCCGGGCCGCTGTCGGCCACGCAAAGCACGACCGAGTTACCGTGCTTGGCCCCCGACACCTGGATATTGCCCCCTGCGGGCGTGTATCGCAGTGAATTCTCTGCCAGGTTGGCGAGAAGCCTCCGCAGCAACACTGGGTGACCCGCGACAACCAGGGACGGATCCAGGTTGGTCTCGATACGTACGCCCCGAGATTGTGCGGCATCGTTCCAGAACTCGCCCAGATCAGTTACCAGGCTGCCGAGGTCGCAGGGGACCGGTTCTCCCTGGACTTCGCCGGCATCCAGGCGGGCCAGCAGCATCAGGTCGTCCACCAGGGACCTCAGGCGCACGCACTGTTCGTAAGCGTCATCGAGTATCTCGCGGGCCTGGTCGGCGCTCAGTTCGCGACTCAGTGAACTCTCGAGCGTCAGGTTTAGCTTGGCGAGGGGCGTCCTCAGTTCGTGTGCCGCGTCGCCGGTGAATTCCTTGACCATGGCGAAGGCCTTCTCCACTTCGGCGAGCATGTCATTGACGGCAACTGCCAGGCGATCGAGTTCGTCGCCCTGCCCGGAAACCGGCAGCCGGTCATCCAGGGAAGAGCTGCGGATGCGGCCCAGGTGCGCCAGCATGGTACCGAAGGGGGCCAGCGTGCTCCGCGTTGCCCACCAGGCAACCACGAAGTTGATGAGAAGGACGAGGGGCAGCGCAAGCAGGATGCTGTTGCGCAGTCGTGCCAGGTTGGCTTCGAGCCTCCGGGTACTCATTCCCATCTCGAATGCGAAGTGTTTCCCGCTGGGCGAGATCACGCGGCGGAGTCCGCACCGATATGAGTATCCCCGTTCGCAGTGTTCCAGCTTGTACGCTACCTTCTTCCCGGTGAGGGCTTTCTCAATCATTGCGGCAGGAAGTGGCGACGCGCCGGGCACGTTCTGGAAGTCAACGACTTTCCTGCCGTCGGAATCGTAGATGCGGCACACGACGGGGAAGGCCCGGTGTCCCTCGAAATGGTGGCTTATCTGCTTGCCTGCCAGGCCCGGGTTGTCGAGCAGCGGTTGGTAGTCTCGAGCATACTCACCGACTTCGTCGTCCACGAAAGCCAGGAATTCCCGGTGCAGAATATGGGCCATCGCGAAATACGCGAGGGCCATCAGAACGATCGATGCCAGACCGGTCGTCTTGAGGTTGGCAAGCAGCAGCCTGCCGCGCAAGCCGATCCTCACGACCGCGCAGCCTCCATGATGTAGCCGACTCCTCGGACCGTGTGGATGAGCTGCGCTTCACCTTCCGCCTCGAGCTTCTTGCGAAGGCGACTGATCGCTACCTTTACGACATCGGAGAACATGTCCAGGTTGATGTCCCAGACCTTTTCGACAATGTCCGTCCGGCTGACCACCGATTCCTGGTGGTGCATGAGGTAGACCAGGAGGCTGTACTCCTTTGCGGTCAACTGAATATCGCGTGACCCGCGATGCACCCTGCGCGCGGATGTGTCGACCGTCAGATCTTCGCAACAGAGCAACGTGTCTCTTATGGGACCTTCTCTCCTGCACAGCGCACGAATCCGCGCCAACAGCTCCGCCAGGGCGAATGGTTTGGTCAGGTAGTCGTCGGCCCCCAGATCAAGCCCCTTGACCTTGTCTTCAATCCTGTCCCGCGCGGTCAGGAGCAGGACAGGCGTGATGATCTTGGCCTTGCGGATCTCGTGCAGGACCTCCAACCCGCTCAGCTTGGGCAGCATGATGTCCAGCACGATCACATCGTATGGCTCTACTCCTGCCATGAGCCAAGCCTGTTCTCCGTCATGGGCCAGGTCCACGGCATGAGCGGCATCGACCAGAGCGGCCCTGAGCCGCTTGGCCAGATCCACGTCGTCTTCCGCCACCAGAATTCGAGACATATATCCGAGTCTAACCCTTTCGCTGGGATTCTCCATTCGCCTGACGGGACGAAGAACCATTTAGGCTGTGCCTGGAAGGTTGCATTTCGGTTACACTCCAGCGGTTCCGATGCGCAGGCCCGACGGATTGGAGCCAATAGCGCACGCTAACCTCCTAGAGGTCAGGGGCATGGAGCGCTTTCCCCGAGACGCTGGCAGCTTGTCGCCGAGAATAGATGTCCATGAGGGACGCATCGGCATCCCGGTACTCAGGCTGAATCTGCCTGCCATGTTGCTCCTAGAATGTCTCCTGTGCACTTGGGCTCCCTTAGGATGGCTGTGATGATTGCGTTTTTCGCCGGTGCAGCAGTTCCAGCGCCGCAGGCACAAAGATCGCCGAAACCAGCATGACAAACCCCATGCCAATGGCCACCACGATGCCTAAAGAACGTATGCCCCAGTGCGGGCAGGTGGTCAAGGACAGGAACCCCAGCATGGTGGTCAAGGAGCAGAGCACCATGGCGCGGCCGGTCTCGGTGACCGCTCCGGAAATGTCCATGCCATCCTGACGAGCACGAATAATGAGGTGCACGGCGTTATCCACACCGATGCCGATCAGCAGTGGAAAGACCAGCACATTGATGTAGTTGAGATCCAGCACGAATTCGCATCCGGTCATGCCCATGATCTTGCTGGCGGCCTTCATGACCACCAGCATAAAGGCCGCACCCATGACTACCGGGCTTAACGCCAATAGCACGTAGATCGGCCGTCGCAGCGCACAGAGCAGCATCAGCAGCACTATGCCGGCTACCGCACCGGTGACCAGTATCAGGTCGGATTCCACGCTGTCCTTCAGTTCGTAGACGATCAGCACGTAACTGGTCATGGCCACTGTCTTGCCATTCACGCCCAACGCCTGCGCGAGTTGGGCATAATCCTCGCTCTCCATACCCCTGTACTCACGCAGCGAGATCAGAGTGTGCGTGCGATAGAGCCCTCCTTTTCCCGGGTCCGGGGGCCGGAACATGAACCCAACCAGTTCGGCGATTAGCGGATCGGGCGGGTGCTCGGGGTCAAGCTGCTTGCCTGTGGCCAGGCTCGTGGTCATGGTCCGTACCGTGTCCAGGAACCGGCGGTAGTGCTCCGAGCGCCCCAGGGCCTTGGGGTTCAGGCCTGCGGCGCTTGCGGCGCGGTTCATGCGCGTTTCCAGGTTGGCCAATTCGGGGAAGAGTTGGCTGCGGGCCAGCGCCAGGCTCTTCTTCTGGTGCGAAAGCGCAGGCACCAGGTCGGTTACGCCGCGGACCGCGCGCACTCGCTCGGCCCCCCGCGCGTCGTTCACCAGTCTGGAGGTGCGCTCCAGAACTTGCGCAGCGCTTTTGCCGCTGACGATCACGGAAATCTGCTTGTAATCTATCCTAAATGCCTCGGCAACACGTCGGTTGAGTTGACCGACCGTGTCCAGCCGCTTCGGGGGGCCCATCTTGCCGATATCGCTTTCGAAGTTGACGCCCTCCTGCGCCGGGTCGACGAACATGGCCGCTACGCTGAGCGCCAGGGCGACCAGCCCGCCGATAACCAGCAGCCCCGGATGTGCGCGCACCAGGCATAGCGCGAGGTCCAGACCGAAGGACAGTGGCTGACGGGTTCGCTCGCGGTCTCCCCGCCATCGTGCCAGCAGGGTCAGTGCCGCAGGCATGCAGAGCAGCAGGGCGACCATGGTCAGGAAGACCCCCAGTGCGGCCATGGCTCCGAACTCCTTGAATCCACGGAAGTCGGTCAAGGTCATACCCGCGAAAGCGATCACCGTGGTCGTGGCTCCGATCACGATGCCCTCGCCGGTGGCCGCCAGAGATGTCTGCGCTGCCCCGCAGGGATCAGCCCCCGCGACGCGCTCGGTTACGTAGCGATTGTAGATGTGTATGGCGTAGTCCACGCCCAGTCCCAAGAGCACCGCACAGAAGGCCAGGCCCACAATGGAAACCCGCCCCTCGTAGCCGAAGAGGTACAGTGGTACCTGGGCCAGCGCCAGCGTCCAGATAACCGGCAGGACCAGCGGCAGTCCCACAAAGATCACCGCCCCAGGTCGCCGATAGGACGCGGCGAAGAACCCCACGATCAAGAGGAAGCTGATGATTGCCCCGCGGAGGATCCCTGCTCCAATGAGCTGCTCCATACTCTGAGCCAAGGCGTAGGCTCCGCCGATCTCCGCGGTGAGCCGTCCTTCGGCGGCGGCATTGCCAGGGCCTTTCGCGTTGAAGAGCTCCGCCCGGGTTCGCGCGATGCAGCTCCCGGTGTGTTCCATGAGCGCGTTTCTGAACACCCGATCGGCGCTGGACTTGGCGGGTTGAACGTCAACCAGGAGCATCACGCAGGGCCGGCCGTCTTCGTTCCTGCCCTCGGCCACAAAGTAGCCCTCTGGGTCGATTCCTGCCTCAGTGCCAAAGCGCCTGCGGGCCCAGGCGCGCAGCTTCGGTCCCAGGTCACGCAGTTGCAGCGGGTCGCGCGAGACCATCTGCCGGTTCGCGGCCATGGCGCGGAGCAGTTCCCGATTGGTTGCCATAGCCCGGCGCAGGCCCTGGTCGCTGAATTTCCCGGACAGTTCTGCGCGGAGATCGTCGTTCAGTTGGTCGTAGTAGATATAGGCGTGCTTCAGGAAAAAATCCATCAGGTCCATGCGACAGCGCGCGGTGCGTACCACTCCTGGATCGGCGGCGAGCAATTCAACCAGACGGTCGGCGAAATGTCTGGCCAGGGGAAGGTCATCGCGGGACTCGATTCCCAGCACCACGAAGTGGCGATCGATGATGCCGAAGTCATGACCGATGCGCTTGAAGGCTTCGGCTTTGGGCATGCCTTTGGTCAGAACCTCCAGCAGGTCGTGCTGCCTATTCCTGAGCGTGTGCAGGGCCAGTGGGGCGGCAACAACGGTGACCAGCAGCGCGCTCACGAGCACGGTTCCCGACCGACGCGCGACGAAGCGGCCCAGCACGGCGAGTTGACGTTGCAGGAGTCCAGGATGGTTCACGGCATGCTGCTAGCTTGGTGTGCAACCGTTAGAGCGGCGCGAATGGGCTTGGTCGTCGGGGGCGAGAAGACGCCGCTGCGGATCTCCTCGGTCAAGAGCTGGGTGCTGAGCACGAAGGTCACGGCTGTTCCCAGGACGGTTCGTTCCAGCACTTCAGAGTCGAGCCGCAGGCTCTCGCGTCGGTCGCTGAGCAGCTTGGGCTTCAGTTCGGTCAACCGAGCCTTGATCGTGGATATCTTACCCGGATCGAAGAGCCCGCTGTCCGCCAGCCTTCGCCGCGAGAGGAGTTCCCGAGCATATGCCGGGGCATCGGGGCCCACGAAGGGTGTGCCTGCCGGGGCGGTGAACTGCTTCTTGCGACGGCGGAGGACTTCTCGGGGAAGCATACCGCGCATGGCCGCGCGCAGCAGCGTCTTCTCGGTGTGCCAGCTGGTCTTGATGTTCGGCGGCACACGGGCCAGGAATTCCTGTACGGAGCGGTCGAGGAACGGGTGGCGACCTTCCACCGAATTGGCCATCAACGCCCGGTCGCCGTGGGCAGCCAGCAGGTGCCCGGACATGGTAACGCGGCTGGCAACGTACAGCGAGCGGTTCAGCGAGTCCCAGCGGAGCATCTCCCGGCGGGGCAGGTCAATCAGTTGAGCGTCGTCCAGGCTGCGCTGGCGTTCGAGCATCTCCGGAGAGAGAACTATCTCGCGCAGCTGTCGGCAATAGTGGAAGTTCATCATGCTGGCCGGGTAGAAGCCGAAGGTCCTTTCTGCCCATGCCTGATCACGTGCTTCCGGAAAGAAGGGATTGCGTGGTCCGGCGATACGACCGAATCTGCGCCGCAGGAGCGTCAGCACGAGTCGGCCGAGGATTCTTCCCGAACAGGCTTCCTTCAGCCGGTCCCAACGGAAGTACTGGTATCCGCCCATGGCCTCGTCGGCGCCCTCACCAGTGAGGACCACCTTGACCTGCCGGGCGGCCAGAGCGGAGAGGCCGAGCAAGGGCACGCTCTCAGTCATGAGCAGCGGCGTTTCGGCGTGCCGAATCATCCGGGGCATCAGCTTGGCCAGATCCTGCTGAGAAAAGCTCAGGAACTGCGGTTTCAGACCGAGGAAGCGTGCCACTGATCGCGTGGGGCCGCTCTCATCGAAGCCGGGTTCGGGGAATGACAGCGAGAAGATCCGATCGTGAATGTCCCTGGCGCGCACGCTCAGCGCGGCGACCGACGAGGAATCAATGCCTCCGGAAAGGTAGAGGCCCACCGGTACGTCCGCATGCAGCCGGCGCCGGCAGGCAGCGCCAAGCAGTTCCCGGAACTCCGCGGCCCACTCCCGCGCGGGGCGCCGGGCGTAGCTGCCGGCAGGCGGATAGGGTATGTCCCAGTACCTGCACACAGTGACAGTGCCTTCCGACGAGGCCGAGAGCCACTCGCCCGGAGCCAGTGACTTCACTCCCTTGAAGACCGCCATCGGTGCGGGCACGCTGCCGAAGGCGAGAATCGCGTCGAGCGCCCGCGGATCGATCTCAGGCCGAAGCAGGCGCGAAGCGAAAAGGGCCTTCATCTCCGAGGCGAATATTAGGTAGTCGCCGACAATTGCATAGAATAATGGGCAGATACCCATGCGATCGCGGGCGAGCAGTAGCCGGCGTCTCGAGGAGTCATAGACAGCCAGTGCGTATTGGCCGTCGATGGATTCCAGCGCTCCTTCCCAGCGCTCCTCGAAGAGATGGACGGCTGCTTCGGTGTCGCAGCGCGAGGCCGGCCGGTGGCCGCGGGCTGCCAGGCGCACCAGCAACTCGTCGTGGTCGTACACCTCGCCGTTCATCACCAGGTGCAGCTTACCGGCCTCGTCCGTTACCGGCTGCCGACCGCCGGTGGGATCGATAATGGCGAGCCGACGCGCACCAAGAAAGATTCCGGAGGCGAAGAAGCGGCCTTCATCGTCAGGACCACGGTGCCGGAGGCTGGCCAGCATGGCGTCGGCATCGAAGGCCGGCAGCGCCGCGCCGCTCAGGCTGAATATGCCAGCTATGCCGCACATGGCCGCCCCCTCAGAACCGGCTTGTCAGACGCCTACTTTATGTCCGTGTCAGGTTGCTCCACGGTAACAGCCGCCGCAACGATCGTACCCCGACCTCTGGTAATGCGGGCCGGCTGCGGTCAAGACGCCCCGTAATCTGAAGCAAGCCGTTCCTAGCGCGTGATTTCCCCCTCTCTCGGCTTCACTTCGGACGGCGCTGACGATCGCGTGTTTCCGTCGCCGAGGTAGTAGACGTTAAGCCGGGCGGCGTCGCGCAGCAGATCTACCCGCTCTATTTCCACGCGAATGACCTTGAGTCCCGTCTTCCGGCTGAGATCCTGTATCAGCCGGGCTCTGCAATCGGGCGCGAGCAGTTCGAGGTTGTCGTAGAACATGACCAGCGAGGATTCCTGAGTGCTGCGAGGCGTGTACTCCAGCCAGATCACTAGAATGACAATAACCGAGTTGATTATCAGCAGTTCAGCGCCGCTGATCTTCTTGTTCGCCACGGCGTTGATGATGGCTATGCCGATCACGACGAAGAGGTAGGTCAGTTCCCGGATCCGGATCTGTTCCGTACGATAACGCAGGACTCCGAAGACCGCGAAGATCGCCAGGGCGAATCCCAGTTCTGCGGGAACCTTCCGCAGCAGGAAGCAGAGCGAGAATGTAATGGCATTCAGCAGGTAGTAGGTGAAAACGTAGTCGTGATCCCGATGTCGCCGGAAGTAGACCAGGCGGATTACTACCGTTGCGAAGGCAATATTGAGCCCGAAGCGCAGGGCGAACTTCAGCAGGACCACGGGTTCCGTTAGCGGGCTCAGGCCCAAGAGATCAGCCATGCTCTAGCCTTTCCATTGCACGCAATTGGGGGAGCAGCCGGTTCCTGCGTATCCCCGGGTGAAGGATCATCACTGCCGCGCAGTACTTGCTGAATTTCCGAGGTCGTGCCCCCATCCTGCGAAGCGTGCCCATGATGGGCGTCCGATTGCAGAAACGCTCTTGCTTTACCTCTACGACCACGACCCTCAGCAGGTCCAGGTGGTTGTCCGCGTTCGCGAATCGCAGGTTGCAGTCGATGGTCACGCGTTCCGGGGCCCCGCCGGCCACCAGTGTAATGCGCTGGAAGTCCGTCCAGACCTGTGGCCGCAGGCTTCCCCTCACGCATATTCCGCTTCCCAGAGTTGTGAAATCGGCCTTTGGCCAGAGGTTGCCGCAACTCTCCAGTTCTCGGCGCATCTTGATGGTTCTCGATGTTCCCAGCCTCTGTTTGAGCTCGATGAAGCTCACACTGCGGTCAACGTAATGTCGGATCCGGAACTTCTGCCGCCTTCTGTACCCCCGGCGGTGCATGTGGTAGCTGTCCAAATCGGCGGTATCGAAGTAGAGAGTGCGGTACGTGGCTATGCCCCTGGCTGCGGCCCGCAGCAGCTTGTAGTCGCCGGTTAACTCGGCGACGAGGCCACATGCGGCATCAAAGGGCAGCAGGAACTTGGTGTCGGTCCGCTTCTGCAAGGCAACGCGGTTCAGGTCCTGTGTGCAGGCGGGCGCAAACAACGCAAGAGCGTCCTCGAACCCTGACAGATCAGGCCCTGTCGAACAGTTCGGATTGCACGCGGACCCAACCGGGTTCGCGTAAGCCGAGTTACCCGCCGCGCAGAAGCGGCAATGGTGCTCGCCGTTCTGCGCGGCGGTCCTCGGTTCGAGCCGGCCGCCGGTGTTGTGCGTCGTTGGCATGATCACGGCTGGATGCCTGCTCCGTGGCTCCTGTGCCGGGCCGGCTCAGAACTTGAACTGGAACCACACGTAGAACTTGTCGTCGCCACGACCCACGTTGCCGGAAGGATCCTCCATCTTCTGACGTATCTCGTAGTTCACGAGCACGCGGAATCTGTCGTTGGGGTTGCCGTAGTACCCACCCAGCGTCCAACGCTTGTAGTCACTGGTTCCTTCTGTGGCCGTGGCATCGTACCGCACGATCGGACCGATCTTCCAGGGGGTCTTGCCGACAAGGTTGATGTACCATCCGTCGACGTCTTCCCGCTCGTCTTCCTCGTCGTTCCAGCCAGCCGCGTACTCGGCGCTCACGAAGAACCACTTGTGATCCACCTCGACGTCGAACCCGATCCGGTCGAAGCTGAGTCGGACGTCGTCCGCCGGATCTTCCTCATCATCGCCCTCGTCCATGAAGTCACCGGTCGCCCCGGAGACGCCCAGGCGCACCCAGAAGTCCTCCTTCTTGTAGCGCAGGCCGAGTCGGCCCCACACGCTCTTGCGCCTGGTGTCGTCGTCCTGCACGTTCATGCCCGCGCCGTTCACCAGAGTGACACTGTCTTCGATACGGAATCCGTTGGCGAGGGGAATGTGCCCGATTAGCCCAACACCGATGTCCCGGAGGTTCGGTCCCCTGGTAATGTTGTCGGACATCTCGGTGCGGTTGACCGCGAAGAGCTTTGAGGAAGATACGTTGTTTTCGTATCCGAACGTCGTTTTCTGCTGACCGATGCGTACGACGTGGTTGGGTATGACCTTGACGTCGAAGAACGCGTCCCTCAGCACGCCAGTGATTTCCGGTGCGCGGGGGTCGATGTCCACCTCGTAGGACAGCCACTTGGCGAGGTCTCCCTTGACTCCCAGGCGGACCCGCTGAACCCGGAAGTTGCCGTTGTCATATACGCCATCGCTCCCGGTCTCGAACGCGTGCCGGTAGAAGGTCTGCACGAAGCCGTATACCTTGAGATGTTTTCCCTTGAGGACCTTCCAGTTGAAGAGCTTGGACGGCGCTTCCTCGGATATGGTCGTGGCTCCGTTAGCAACCGTGACTTCGCCCTCCTGCTTGATGACGTTTCCTTCTGTGTCCGTCGCCACGGCGACGATCTTCGCGCCGTCCGTCAGGGAGATTTCGTACACCACTACTCCCTTGCGATCCACGGAGCTGACCGTCTTGACCTTCAGGCCCGGGTATTTCCCCGCCAGGGCCCGCTGTACGCCGGTTGGGAGGTGATTCGGGGCCACGGTCATGACCTTCTCGAGGATGACGCCGGCGTGATCGATCGTCAGGCGCACATCGTCGGAACCGTGCTTGAACCTGGCGGTGCAGGTGTCCTTCTTGACCATCCACTTGATGTCCTTGACCTGCGGGTACGACTTCCTGAAGGACAGAAGGACGTGCGGGGGTACGTTCTCGTCGCCCTTGCTGATCTTCTTCTCGGCGGCGTAACCCGTCGCGCACCAGATCAGACAACCCGCCAGCACCGAAACGAACACAGACCTGAACCTACCACTGCTTGTCTTGCGCATGTCTATCCTTTCAAGAAAGACTTACTAACCGTTCGCGATCATCTCCATTGAACTAACCTGTGACCCACCCGTTCACTCATGACTCCGCGTGGAGTGCAACGAATCAGCATGTGCGCAGTGCGCGTCAGACTTCAGGATACCGAAGGATGCTTAATTCCCGATTAGATCAAGCTAAGAGGGTTCTAATCTGAGATTTCCCGAATTGACGGAAAGCCGGAGGTGGAAATGAGGTGTTCAAGAAGGTGACGGCCCGCTCTACTTCGCGCGGGTATTTCGCGGCCGGCCGGCCAGGGAGAATGTCCTGATGAAAGCGATCTATAAGCTTCGTGGATGGTTCATGGTGCCCATGATGCTCCTCGCTGCTCTATGCACCACAGCCGAAACCGAGAATGACCTGCTTGCTTTCGGGTGCGGAGGGCTTGTTTTCGCGTTAGGAGTATTCCTCAGAATATGGGCCCAGATGCACTTGCACTATCGCCTGAAGATCAGAAAGACGCTGACGGTAACCGGTCCGTACGCATTGGTCCGTAATCCGATCTACCTTGGGAATACGCTCATTCTTGCCGGGGCCTGCATGCTTGCGGAGTTGTTCTGGCTTGTCCCCATCCAGATAGCCTATTGCGCGGTAGTCTACACCTTCACAGTGCGCTATGAAGAAGACCATCTGACCGAGAAGTACGGCGACGCTTACAAGGAGTACGTGTCGCTTGTTCCGAGGTGGTTTCCCAAAGGGACCGCCGGACTATCGGTTGCGGAAGGTTCTTTCGGAAGATACTTATCCGCAAGCCTGTTGGCCGAAGCCCACCTTCTCCTGCTGTTGGTTCCCTTCGTTGTCAAGGAACTGGGCATCGCCTGGATCTCGCATCTTCATACCTGATTGCAGCGGAGCCTTCGTCCTGCGATAGCGCCCGCGGAGATGCTTGCGGATGGCATTGCCTCAGGGACGGGGCAACACCCTCCGGCCTCAAGCCTATGAATGGCGGTGGAGCTTTGGGGGCTTCTCTCCTACGGAATCCGCAGCCCCTTTCCGGGGTCGGTCAGCGCGGGGGCTCGTTCTTGGCTCCCACTTGAACAACACCGGGCGACTCTTGCGGTGGCGGCCGGGAGTGTCGAGGACTACTTTCGCCGGAAACGATTCCTCTTCTATCCACTTCTCCAGGTTGTGGTATTCGGCCAGTCCGCAAGCCTCCGGGTGACGGCTGTGCCACCGCGCGCATCCGCTCTTGTCCGAATCCACCACCCGGTTCCTGCCCAGGTAGTAGGCCAGCAGGGGGAACCCCCTCGTGTCGACACTGCACACTTCCTGTTCCGCCGGGAGCCGTTCCAGCACCTGGCGGCAGAAGCGTGCCTGGCTCTTGCGTGGATTGAGTGCCGGGACCACCACCAGCCCGGCCCATACAGTCACAGCGCACGAGGCGACCAGCACTCCCTGAGCCAGCGGAAGGCGCCTGGCTGCGGGCAGCACGCCCGCCAACGTCAGTGCCAGGCCGGTGCCGGCGAAGCAGGCGATCGAGAGCCAGCCGAAGGCGAGGCCCGCCGGCCAGACTCCGGGCTCATGCCGCTCCACAATGGCCGGCAGCGCCAGGGCCACCGCCGGCGAGACCAGCAGCAGCAGTCCAACGATCAGCAGCGGCACGCGGATCAGGAAGTGCGCCGCGCGTTCAAGCAGCCCCCCGGCATAGAGGTTCAGCACCCACCCGACCGCCAGGGCGAACCCCGGCGTGAGCGCCAGCATGTAGTACTGGCGCTTGGAGGAAGCCAGCGAGAAGAGCAGGAGGCCGAGCAGCACCCAGGCCGCGGCCAGGCGCAGTCCGGCGGGCAGCGGCTCGCTTCCCGTGCGTCGCAGGGCCAGAGCGGCAACCAGCATGCCCGGCAGGAGCGCCACCCAGGGAACCAGCGCGGCCCAGAAGGCCCCGCTCAAGTAATACAGAAACGGTTCCTGGTGGCTGGTGATCTCTTCGTCGAAACGCCCCAGGCTCTCGCCGGTCCAGGTGCCCAAGGCTTCGGGATGCCGTAGCATCACCACGAAGTACCAGGGCAGGGCCACCAGCACGAAGGCAATCAGCGCCAGCGGAGAGGGGATGAGTTCAGGCAGAGTCTTGAACCTGCGCGCGATCAGCAGGTATCCGATCATCGCCACCAGCGGAACCGCCAGCGCCACCGGTCCCTTGGTCAGGAAGCCCAGTCCCAGGGCCAGCCAGGGCAACATGCGATCGAGTTGGCTGCGGCGTTCCTCCTCGGTCACCCGCCAGAATCCGAAGATCGCCAGGACCATGAAGAAGATCATGGGCATGTCCGCCGCCGAGATGTGGGCCTCGTCCCAGAAGAGTGCGGTGCTGACCAGCGCCAGAGCCGCGAGAATCCCGGCGCGCCGCGAGCCCAGGGCGCGCGTCCCCAGGCTGAAGATCAGCAGCACCGTACCCAGTCCGGCCAGCACCGAGGGCAGCTTGGCGGCCAGTTCGGTCACCCGCCCGCCGCCGATGGCCAGGCCGCAGACCGCCGCCAGCCAGTAGGGCAGGGGCGGTTTCTCGAAGCGCGGTTCGCTGTCGGCGGAGATGCGTGGGATCAGCCAGTCGCCGCTTTCTATCATGCCCTGGGCGCAGCTGGCCACCCGGCCCTCGCGGCTGGACCACAGCTGCTGGTTCCAGGCGCCGGCCAGGAACGCGCCTAACGCCACGACGACCAGCACGATCACCGGCAACCAGCGAGCAGCGGGCGACTGCACGCTGCCGAGATGCTCATCCCGTGAACTCTCCGGCGGCCGACAGTCTCCAGACGGTGTTTCCCGGTTGTCGCTGCGGGGTGTCCCGTGCTCGGTCGTCTTCATCGCAACTCTCCTTGCCAGGTGACAACATCGAAGAGCCTGTTGCTTCACCTGTGTGCAGGCAATAATCTAGGGAACGAGGTTGCAGTCGGGTTACAGCCAAGACGTGTTCGCCATGCCCAGACCCTCTGGAGCACATGCTGCAACATGAGCCGGCGTCCACGCGAGGAAGATTAGAACGCTCTAATCTTACGTCGCCGAGAGTTGCGTCCGGTCCCGGCTGATACGGCGTCCCAAATTAGAACCTTCTTAGATTGCTCTAAGTGAAGCCTCATTTTTCAGTCATATGCTGAGACTAGTGAATGTGGCGTGGTCGTCCAGTTCCTGACGCCGTGCCCGTCATGGGGCACGGAAGGATGCGCCTGGTGAACCGACAACCTAATTCCAACTGGATACCGTGCAGCTTGAGTAATATGATCGCGGACTCATCGTTCAGGAAGGACATCATCATGTGCCGTACTGCAGGTCCGAAGCTTGTGCTGATCGAGTGCCGGGAGTCGCTCGCCGGTCGCGCCTTGCGTTGCTCGAGGCGCTTCTCAATTCTAACGGCAGTCTGCCTGGCCACCTTCTGGCTGAACGGGGTGTCGCGAGTCGTTCACGGCGGCGAGACGGGCGGGCTCTTTCGCGAAGGGGAATCGGTTCTCCAGGAGGGTGACGGCCTGTCGGGCGGAGCGGGGGAGCGCGGCGGTCTCTTCTGCGATGAGTCTCCGGAGCTTCCGGTCGTGGAGTGGAGCGGCCCGATGATCCTGCGCATGCAGTGGCAGGCCTGCGCCGACGACCCGGTCGTTCCCGATGCGACACCCGTGCCGACGGGGGACGTTGCCTATCCCCGGACCGAGGGGCTCTTCTCCAAGGAGTACGTCAAGCTCCTGTGGGCCGACGCGGGCCACATTCTGAGTTCGCCGGTGCGCTGGCGGGCCAGGGAGTGGGGCATCGTCGCCCTGGCGGGCGCGGCTATCACCGGGAGCATTCTCTTCATCGATGAGGACCTGCGGGACTGCATCCAGAACCGCCGCAACGACAGCAACGACGCGGTGGCCGAGTTCTTCGAGCCCTTCGGCGCCGAGTACTCCTTCGCGATCCTGGCGGCCTTCGAGATCGAGGGCCTGATCTTCCACGACGACCGCAGCCGCGCGGTGGCCCAGGACGGGCTGGCGGCGAGCATGATTTCCGGGGGCATAACCTGGGCGCTGAAGATGGCCGTCGGGCGCAGCCGGCCCAACAAGGACGAGGGTGCT
>Ga0272441_10000825_pt1 | contig 68212 bp, 50 predicted proteins | sample SSMProp6N_FD_193582 | JGI IMG/M metagenome (GOLD analysis project Ga0272441, IMG submission 193582) | Marine sediment archaeal communities from Little Sippewissett salt marsh, Falmouth, MA, United States - SSM-Prop-6N | ecosystem: Environmental > Aquatic > Marine > Wetlands > Sediment ...
ATATGGGGGCGTTTGCCGGCGTAGCCCTCGGTGTCGGGCAGGACCACCAGCGTCGTGCTGCCCTTGATGAACGGCGGCTCCTCGTGCTCGGCCGCGGCCACGTCGAGGCTACTGCTCAACAATGGTAGCAGAGCAATCAGAACGACGGCCTTGCTGTTCACAGCGCTCCCCTTCAAGCGGGATTTCCCGGATAGGCCTGCCCCCAGGTCCGTCGTGGGCCTTTCCGGCGATCCTATCGTGTCTCCAGGGTCCTGCAAGGCTGGTGTCAGTGCAAGCCATGAGTCCTTCCGTGCAAGCCAGCCTGCACGCTGGACCTTGGGATGGACCGCGGCGTTTCGGCGGTTCTGAATGCTGGGCGCGTTCTCCGGTGGCGCTCTTAAGGGATTGTGCGAGTAAGGGAGTATACCTTGAAGGACGGAATCCGCCAACCGGCTTGCCGTGGCCGTTGCCCCGGGTCGGTGCCGTTGGCTTGCGGCTCGCGACGCACGTCGAGGATGGCCGCGTCGGGATGTAACGTGCAGGGGAGGCCCCATTGTCATCTCGAGCGAGCCGGACGGCCTCACGGAAGCGTGGTCAGCGGCGAGCGGAGAGACCTCGCCTCGGGGCTTGTGCGCAAAGACGAAACGGCGACACCACGGATCGCGGCGAGGTCCTTCGCGTCGCTCAGGAAGCGGCAAGCCGCAAGCCGCAAGCCAGAAGCAAACGACCAGGGCCAACAGCCACGGCGAGATTCCTCGGCTCGCTGCGCTCGCTCGGAATGACAAGCCAAGAGCCAGAAGCCAGAAGTAAACGACCAGGGGCAACAACTCACGTCACGGCGAGGTCCTTCGCCCGCCTCCGGCGGGTGAACCTCGCTCAGGACGACAAAGACGGTTTCGCCTCGGCCTCGGCCGCTGCGGGGCCGCGGTGGAAGGCGTCAACGACGGCGAGCACCGCGCCCAGGCCCACGAGCAGCACGCCGTTCGAGATAAGCAGGCCGCGCGTGCCCATCCACGTCACGAGGTAAAACGCCGTGCCGAGGGTGCCGAGGATCGAGCCGACCGTCGAGCACCCCGACACCTGGCCCACGCCGGTGCCGACGCGACCGAGCGAACGGATGATGAGGCGGGCGGTGTACGGCGTCACGCTGCCGAGGAGCAGGGCCGGCAGGCCGAACAGAATGGCCCCGACGCCCAGCGTGGGCCACCGCAGGTCGGGCGGCCGGTAAACGGCGAGTTGCCCGTCGCCCGAGGGCGTGCCCCATTCCTCCGGCAGCGGCGCCCCTTCGCCCGGGAACATCCACTCCAGAACACCGTCGGCGATGGAAACGCGGTCGGCGTCCGGCCCGTCGCCGGGCAGGATGGGCAGCGGCAGAAGAAGCGTAAGCAGGCCGGCCAAGGCCAGGATGGCGCCGAGTTTCCAGAGCCGTGGGCCGCGGTCGGCCAGCCGGCCGCCCACGAACGCCCCGAGCGACAGGCCGCCCAGGAACACGCTGATCAGGCTGCCCCAGACGATGATGTCGCTGCCAAACTCGGGTTGCACAAGGCGGAAACTGGCCATCTCGAGGCTCATGAGCGAGCCGCCCGCCAGGAACACCGTCGCGAGGAGCAGAAAGCGAATCAGCATGGCCGTGTATCCCAACAGTCACTTGCCGAACGTTTTCGGATGTTCGTGCCGCAGCGTGCCCACGGGGGCCTTGTTGTCGGTCAGCGGCGGTTCGTCGATGCGGCGGTCCGTCAGCACGCTGTACTCCTCGCGCACCAGGGCCGGGAGGTCGAACCCCAGGTCCTTGCCCTTGGCCAGGGCGGCGGCGCGGTCGGCCCAGGTTGCCTGGGTCACGGGGTTGGCGGCGGTCGTGCCGAACAAGATGACGTTGCCCGACATGCCGCACCGGAACAGGTACGTTTGCGGGAAGATGGTCTGGAAGGTCCGCAGTTCGGCCCAGTAGAAGCGGTTGATGCCATATTCCCAGAGGTTCGAGGCGGCCACCCCCCCGGGTTTCAGGTGGTCGCGAACCAGGGCCACGAACTCGCGCGTGGCCAGGTGAAACGGCACGTGGTCGGCGGCATAGGCGTCGAGCAGAATGACGTCGTAGGCCTTGGGGCTGCGTTTGAAGTACATGCGGCCGTCCATGACGATGACCCGCATGTTGGGGTTTCCCCGGAAGTCGAAGAACTTCTGGCACACGGTGACGACGTCGGGGTCGAGTTCAACGATGTCGAGCCGTACGTCGGGCCAGTGCTTGGCGATGAACTTGGGAATCGAGGCCCCGCCCAGGCCCACCAGGAGCACGTCTTTCGGGTCCGGGTGCAGGGGCAGGGCGGCGATGAACGACCGCGAGTAGGCCAGGTCCAGGGCGGTCGGGTCGGCCAGTTGCATGCTCGACTGGATGCCCCGCGATTTCGAGAAGTGCAGGCACCGGCGGTTCTCGGCCGGGTAATCCACCACGCGAATGCGGTAGTACCGCGACTCGCGGTCGTAGCGGACGGTCTCGCTCTCGGCCGAGGTGGACCCGCAAAGCCAGAGGCCCAGGCCCAGGCCCAGCGCGCCCGTGGCGGCCATCCAGACGGCGGCGGTAACGATACGTCTCATCCAGCAAAGCCCTCCAGCGTGTTCCAGGGGTCGCAGGGTAGCGGGGACGGCAGCGATGCACCAGCAGAATCTCGGGCCGGCGGGGGCCGCCGCCCGTGATGACGCCGGCGGGGCTCCCCGCCGTCGAGGTGCACGCAGTGGCGCGCTCGGTGCTGAACCCGGCCCCGGCCAACGCCCTTCGAATCCCCTAATTTCCCGCCACCAAGTGGCCGATAGCATGAGGTGAGCCCTGTGTCCGGAGGTACCTCCCGTGGCCGACGACGAACTCATTGAAACGCTCGAAGAAACCGTCGAAGACGGACGCCAGAAGGGTGGTCGCCGCGAGGGCGCCGACCGCCGCAGCAGCAAACCCTCCAATTTCGGTGGACCGGAACGCCGGGCCAGCCGTGACCGGCGGGTCGTCCAGGATCGCCGCCGCGGGGTTGACCGCCGCGATGACCAGGACCGGCGATACGCCCTCCGCCGCAAGCAGGACCAGGAGGCCTTCCAGAAACGCGTGGAGGAGGGCGAACTGACGCTCGAAGAAATCGAGTTCGTCCGTGCCATCGACCGCTACAAGCGAAAATTCAACCGTCCCTTCCCAACCTGGAGCGAAATACTGGCAATCGTCAAGGAACTCGGGTATACCAAGGACAGTTTAAACTAGCGGCGGAGCCTGCGGAGGGGGTCCTCCGGCCGGGTAGCCGCCCTGGGCCCGAGGAATCTGACGACGCGCCATGGAAAAGATTGCCATTTTGGTCTCCACGGCGCCGCTGCGCAAGACCACGACCCGCCAAGGGGTTACCAAGCAGCGGCTGAACATGCAGGCCTGTGTCGAACTGGGCGAGCAATTCGACACGGTCATCGTCGGGAGCTTGACGGCCGACGAGGTCTTTGCCCACGTCGAACGCAACCTGCCGCCCCTGCTCCGGCCGAGGTTCCGCCTGTACCCGCGCTCGTTCTTTCACCGGTTCCGCACCGACGAGGTGCTGCGGACCACCGACGACCCGCGCGACGCCGCCTGGCAGCAGATCCTGTCGGAGAACGGCGTGCCGTTCGAGGTGCTCCGTAGCCGCCTCGGCCGCGACAACCGCTACCAGCAGCAGAAGTTCGCGTGGGACAAGCTGGGCGTCTTCGTGACCGACCCGCGCGTCACGCTCGTTACGGGCAGCGAAGGGCAACTCCTGTACGATACCCCCGAGGCCGCCGCCAAGCACAAGTAGCTGGCGCCGGCCCCGACCCGTCGTCCACCCGCCGCGCCTGCGCGCCGCGCGCGCGGCCTTGCACGCTGGGCGCCCCGGTGCCATAATGGCTTCTGGAGCATGCGGGTTTTCCCGAGCGGGGTCCGCGCACGCGGGCATCGTGTGGCACGTCAGGCAAGGAGACCGATCATGGTACGCCAGGGTCATTTCCGATGGATCGTCGTTGCGGTGGGTGCGGTAGGACTGGCGGTACTGGCGGCGAGCGCCCCGGCCGCCTCGGGGCACCGCAGCGCCCTGGACGAGCGCCCCGGCCGGGGCCCGCAGACAGACGTCGAGACGCTGGTCCTGCGGTTCATCCACATTCCGGCCGAGTCGTTCGTCGAGACGCTTGAACAGTTGGCCGATCGCAGCGATCTGCTGCGCGAGGGCTTCGAACAGATGCCGGTGGCGGTGAACGAACCGGCCAACGCGGTGGTTATCATGGCGCCGCCCGAGGTGGCCGCCGTCCTCGCCCGTGTGGCCGACGAACTCGACCAGCCCAACGAGTTTCTCCTCCACGAGCGCGAGCGCAAGATGCAGGAGCTCCAGTTCACCGTTGAGGTGGAGCGGCACGAGCGCGACTTCGAGCGCGACCAGGATGAGTTTGACCTCGAGATGGACCGCCGGCGCCTGGAACTCGACCGCGGGCCGCAGCCGCCGCGGCCGATGGACCGGGGTGGCCCGCCGAGGATGATGCCGCGCGGCCCGCAGCCGCCGCGGCCGATGGGTCGTCCCGAGAGGCCGCCCGACCGCGAGGCCGCCGAGCACCGCCACGGCGAGATCAGGGAACTCGACGCCCAGCAGCACGCACTCCACGCCGCGATGGAAGACCACCGCCGGCACGCCGAGGCCCAACGCGAAGAACTCCAGCGCCAGCGCGAACGCATCCTCCAGCAACATCGCCGGCGCGTGGAACAGGCTGAAGGCAAGATGCGGCCCGAGCAGCGCGAGGCCATGCAGCGCCACCTCCACGAGCAGATGGAAGCCATGGAGACCCACGGCCGCCGCCTCCAGGAGGACGCCGAACGCAAGCAACACGAGATTCGCGAACGCATCGAGCAACTCGAACACCGCAAGCACGACGTGCTCCAGGGATCCCGCGAGCCGCCCGAACGGCGGCACGAGGAGCCCCGGCCCGATGGCCCGCCCCGCCGCGACCGGCCCGACGACCGCAGGCCGGCCCAGGCCGAGCCGCTCGGCGCCCTTCTGTCGCCGGACGCACGCCGCCAACTCGGCTTGTCCGACGACCAGATCGAGGCGATCCGCAACCTCGCAAACCGCGTCCGTACCCTTACGGGCGAGTCCCTTGGCAAGATCCGCCAGCGCCTCCGCGAGGTCGGGCCCGACGAACGCGAACGGCTCCTCCGCGGGGGCCGCGAACGCTTCGACCGCGAGCGCGCCGACGTCAGGGAAGGCGTCAAGCGCCGGTTGGCCGAGATTCTGCACCCCGAGCAGCGCGAGAAACTGCGCCGATGGTTCGGCGAACGCGGCCCGAAGGACCGGCCCGGAGAAGGCCGACGCGACGAACCGCGCCGCGACCCCGACCGTGACCGCGAGCACGAGCATGACCGCGACCGCGACCGCGACCGCGACCCCCACAGGCCGCATCATCCAGCCGTCGGCGAGGGCGCGGTTCAGCATCTCTTTGTCTGATACGCCTACGCTACGTGCTGCGCGGCGTGTCTCGGCACCCGCCGTGCAGCCGCACGAATCGCGATTCGCGCGGGGTGGGTACTCCAGACCCACCGCAGAGGGCGTACGTAAGTCCGCTTAGAGGCGGTTTCGCAACTCGGGCGTGGTGGTCTTCCGTGGTCCGCCGCCCGACGTGTGCCGAGAATCGCGGCGGCCCGGGAAGGCCGGCGCGCCGGGCCATGATCTTGCTGGGCCCAGTTCCCCAAGGCATTGGCGGGAGGCGACACCATGCATGCATACGGCCGACGGCTCGTCATCGTGGCGGGGATCCTGGCGGCGGCTTGGGGCGGGGCGGTCGCCGCCGCTGCCGACGACGGCCGCACCCTCGCGCTCCCCTTCCGCAGCCGGCGGCTCGTGACGGACGACCAGGGGTACCGCGTGTGGAAGGTCGAGACGGTCGAGCGGGCGGTGCCGGCGGCCGAGACGGCCCTCGTCCTCTGCGACGTCTGGGACAACCACTGGTGCCGCGGCGCAAACGAGCGGCTGGCCAAACTGTTGCCGCGCATGAACGCCTTGGCCCACGCCCTGCGCGACGCCGGTGTCCTCATCGTCCACGCCCCGAGCGACACGATGGCCTTTTACGAGGACTCGCCGGCCCGGCGGCGCGTCCTGGCGGCCCCGAAGGTGGACCCGCCGAAACCCGCGGCCCACGAGGACCCGCGGCTGCCCATCGACGCCTCGGACCAGGGGTGCGACACGCCGCCCGATACGCCGCACAAGGCATGGAAGCGGCAGCATCCGGCCATCGAGGTGGACCCCGCACGCGACGCCATCTCCGACAACGGCCGCGAACTCTACAACCTGTACCGGGCACGCGGTATCAGGCACGTGCTCATCATGGGCGTGCATACGAACATGTGCATTCTGCACCGGTCGTTTGCCATCAAGCGGATGGTGCGGTGGGGGCTGGACGTGGCCCTGGTGCGCGACCTCACGGACACGATGTACAACCCCGGCCGGTCGCCGTACGTCAGCCACGAGGAGGGGACGCGGCTGGTGGTCGAGTTCATTGAGGGGGCTTGGTGCCCCACGGTGACGAGCGGCGACCTCTTGAAGGCGGCGGGCAAAACGTAACGCGGCGCCACCTACCGGCCCGTATTGCCCTTGTAGACAACGCGGTCACCCTCGTCGAGGCCGACGACGCACGTCACGCCCATGCCGACGTCCCAGAGGAGCCAGGTCTCGGCGGTCACCTTCGTGGCGTCCTCGGCGAGTTTCGGCTCCTTGGGCAGGGGGAAGGTTTCGCTTTCCCTGGTAGGCTGGCCCATGCGCTGGACGACCGCCTCGCGGGCGTCGCCGAGACCCACCGTCTCGAACACGGTCATGGGGCCCGACGTCCGCCACTGCCAGACGTAGTAAATGGCAATCGAGAGGCCGATGATGATAAGGACGCGGACGGCAATGCCGACCGGGCTAACGCCTTTCTTGCTCATGCACGGATTCCTTGCTCTCTCCCGGCCGGGCACGTTGGCCGGGCCACACCGAAACGGCGGGTGGCATGGTCAGCCCGCAGGGTGACCATGCGTCCGGCGGTCAAAACGTCACGTCGAGCGTTTTCTGCTGGTCCTTTCCGAGCGGCTTCACGTTCTTCAGCGTCCAGACCTTATCGGTGCCGGGCTCGCCCACCTCGATGGTGTAGACGGCTTTGGCGTCGAAGACGGGGGGCCGGCACGCCTGGCCGCGAATACGCCGGGCCCAAACCAGGTTGCCGCTCGTCGATTCCAGCACCTTGATGACCGGGGCTTCCATGCCCTTAACCTGGAGGGTGGGCAGGTAGGCGGCGGGTTTGCGGGCGTAGTTTGCCGTTGCGGGAATCGTTTTCGGCCAGCCCTCGTACTGTTTGGCGCCCGGGTCGGTCGGGTCGGCGAAGCGTGGCCAGCACTCGATGGTGTACGTCTTGGCGGCCTTGTTGAAGCGGACGATACCGTAGCCGGGTTTCTTGTCGTAGAGCCAGGCGGGCTCGACGCCCATTGGGCCGGGGTTGGTGGCGGCCCACATCGTGATACGGTTGCCGAACGGGTCCAGGTACCGGCCGGTGTAGTCGGGCATGTCGGGGCCGAGGGGTTGGCCGGGCGTCTTGGGTTTCCAGGCCCGCATGTACAGGTTGGCGACCGAGGGGACGGCCAGCGACCAGACGGCGTCGTCCCAGTCGTCCACGCCGTGGTGGATGAGTGTTGCAAGGTGCTGGTCGCCGGCGATGTGCAGGGCAAAGCCCTTGCGCATGGCGCGGAGGGCTTTGTTGCGTCCGGTCTGCGGCCATCCGTCGGCGTCGTAGTCGGCCACGAGGTACTTCAGCCCGCCGCCGTGGTGGGTGGCGCCGCCGCAGAAGATGGTTTGCGAAAGGACGCATTTCAGGTCGGCCCCGGCCCAGTGGCCGGCCCAGTCCTCCAGGAATGCCAGTTGGCGGTCGCCCAGGAGTTTGGCCCCGGGCACGTCGGCGGTCTTCGGGTCATAGTTCGGGTCGATGACGTGGTCGGCCCGGCTGCTCGTGGTGGGCGGCACGAGACCATTGGGGCCGCTCTTGAACTGGCGGTCCGCGACCACGGCAAAACTCACCCGCCCGTACACGAGGTCCGTGTGGTACACCGAGATGCCCTGCTCGGCGGGTTTCGGGTCGGGCGGGTCCGGCAGGTGGCTCGTCTGTGTCCGGTGGACCACGTTGACCCACCGGGCGTCCATCACGTACCCGCCCTTGTCGTCCTTTTCGGTGGCCCGGCCGCCGGCGCCCCAGAGGTTGCCCTGGTACACGTCGTGGTCGTCGGGGATGGAGACGGCGGGCCGGTCGCGCATCAGGTCGACGTAGGCCCACCCGAAGAAGTACCATTTGCGGAGGTAGTCGAGGGTGGCCATATCCACCGGCTTCCGCTCGATGCCGTATCCGCCCACCTGCTCGTAGATGTTGTCGCCCGAGAAGAACAGGAAGTCGGGGTTCTGGGCCGTGACGTACCGGACGAGTTCGAGGTTCGGCCAGGCATAGTCGGCGTTGCCCGTGAACGCCGCGACGATCAGGGGATCTTTCTCGACCGGGTCGCGGCGAATGGCGCCGGTGAACGTGTGGTCGCGGGCCTGGCCGTCGGCCTCGATCATCCGATAGACGAGGCGGTAGGGCACGTCGCGGGTGGCGTCCCAGTCCTCGATGCGGAACCGCGCGGTCCGGGCCATGGCATCGATGTTGGCCCGGCCGATTTCCTTCCAGTCGCTCCCGGCGCGGGTTTCCAGGCGGACGGTCTGCGGTTCGTTTGCCCCGATGGGGGGCATCTGGGCGGTCATCTTCATTACGCCGCGGCTCAGCGTGTACTGGGCGAACAGGATCGGGCCGAAGGCGTGGTCCGGGTGGGCTTCCACCTTCGACCCCTCGACGTGCCAGTCGCGGAACCAGAACCGGCCGTTGCCGCGGCGGTTCTGCCCGTTCGTACCCGCGTAGCAGACCAGGGCCAGGTTCCCCACGAGTTGGTCGGGTTTGACCGTTCGGGCGGCCTCGGCCAGTGCCTTGCCGGTCTTCGGGTCGTGGGCCGAGAGGGTCAGGCGATAGGCGTCGCCGGCGGGCTTGGCCTCCAGGCGGAGGTCCACCTCGCCCATCGGGACGGCGCCCGCGGGTTTCGGCTTGGCGCCGGCGCCGTGCTTATCGCTGAAGACGTACAGTTCGGCCACGACGCAGGCAGGCCGATTCATGATGCCCGAGGTGGCCACCAGCCGGACATACCGGCCCTCGGTGGGCGGGCACGCGACGGTCTGGAGGTTGGCCGAGTCCTTGAACGCCCCCTTGGCCACGGGTTGCCCCCAGTCCTTGCCGTCGGCCGAGACGTAAAACGCGTAGCCCTTGATGCGGCCGACCGGCTGCTCCTGCCGGGGCAGATACGCGAACCCCGTGACCTGGTGCGCGGCGCCCAGGTTGACCTGGATCTCGTGCGGGTACGGCACCTTGCGTTTCGTGTACTCGCTGTGCCAGATGGTCGAGGGGTTGCCGTCGATGGCGTTGGCGGCGGCGTTTTTGGCTCCGCCGGTTTCCTGGCTGTCGACGTGATGGATTTTCCATCTCTTGCGCGGGATGCCGCGCTCGCCCCCGCCGCCGGCCACCCGGGCGTTGCCGATAAAGAGGCGGCCGTCGGTCGTCAGGCCGGCATCCAGGCCCTTGCCGCGCCGAAGGCTGTCGCGGTACTCCTTCCAGTCGCCGATGATGCCGACGCGGAAGCCCACCCAGCCGGGCGTGAGTTTCGCGGCGTTGTCGATGGCGCCCAAGCGGACACGCATCGCCAGGTCGCCCTTGGCCTCGCCCAACTGGCGGGTAAGCAGGTGGACGTTGCGGTCGCCGCCGCTCCGGGTGCACTCAAGCCGGCCGCCCGCGATACGCCAGTCCTGCATCGGGTTGGCCCAGAACTCGCGGCCGACCCAGACGCGGGTTACCTTCTCGGGCCAGGCGCTCGTGAAGGCCTCGGCCTCGGCGGCACGTGCGGCCGCGGCGGGCGCCAGGGCGACCAGCAGCAACAGGCAACCGGCCACGACGGCCGGGACGGGATGGGCAACGGCTTGGCGCTCGGACATGGGTTGGCTCCATAGGATGCAAGGGAATCGCCGCCGATGCTACTGCCCTTCGGCGACCGTTGCAAGAGGAAGTGACGTCGGCCGGCGCGGGAGGCTCCGCGCGTTGCCACCCGGCGGGGGCAGAGACCCGCCGCGCACGGTGTGGCAAGCCCCCCGTGTGGCCCGGTGCACGAGCGCCGTCGGGGCGGGCGGCGAATCGGGGGAAACCGGCTCGCCCCGGCGTGGTTTCACCGGGTGTGGCGCGGTGCAGGCCGTTGCCCCACCCATCGTCCGGTACCCGAGGAGCCGCTGGCATGATGCTGCACCCGAGACGCCTTGTCTGGTTTGCGGCCGTGGTTCTGGTGTTGGCGGCCGGCGGCCAAGCGGCCCCCGGCCCGATGCTCGGCCGGATGCTCGCCGGCTCGATGGCCGGCGCCGACGAGGTCGTCTTTGCCGTCCGCGGCATGGGCGGCGACGGTCACTGGTACGCCAACTTCGCGTACTGGTCGTCGAACCCGAAGAAGATGATGTACGGCCCGCCGGGGGGCCGCCTGTGCCGGCTGAACCTCCGGACCGGCGAGGTACGGGTTCTCCTGGATGACCCCGAGGGCGGCGTCCGCGACCCGTGCGTGCACTACGACGCCCGGACCATCCTCTTCTCGTACCGCAAGGGCGGCTCGAAGCACTATCACCTGTACGAAATCAACGCCGACGGCACGAACCTGCGGCAACTGACCGACGGTTCGTTCGACGAGTACGAGCCCATTTATCTGCCCGACGGCGACCTGATGTTCTGCTCGTCGCGGGCCAGGCGGTGGGTCCAGTGCTGGCATACCCAGGTGGCGCTGCTGTACCGGTCGGACGCCGACGGCGGAAACCTGCGGCCGGTCTCGGCCAACGTCGAGCACGATAACACGCCCTGGATGTTGCCCGACGGCCGCATCCTGTATATGCGGTGGGAGTACGTAGACCGCAGCCGCGTCCGCTTTCACCATCTCTGGACGATTAACCCCGACGGCACCGGCCAGATGACCTTCTTCGGCAACATGCATCCCGGCACCGTCATGCTCGATGCCAAACCCATCCCGGGCACGCGGAAGGTGGTGGTGTCGTTCTCGCCCGGCCACGGACGCAAGGAACACGCCGGCCACGTAACCGTTGTGGACCCGGACGGCGGCCCGGATAGCCGGCCGCACGCGCGCCAGGTTACCCGGGAGGCCGACTGGCGCGACCCGTGGGCGTTTTCGGAGGACTGTTTCCTGGCGGCGCGCGACCGGCGGCTGTGGGTCATCGACGGCCAGGGCAAGGCCGAGGCCGTCTACACGCTGCCCAAGGCCCTCGAGCGCCTGGACGTCCACGAACCCCGGCCGCTCGTTGCCCGGCCGCGCGAACCCGTCATCGCCCCGCGTGTCGACTGGTCGGAGCCAACCGGCCGCCTCGTCCTGGCCGACGTAACCCACGGCCGCGGAATGAAGGGTATCCGGCAGGGCGAGATTACGAAACTCCTGGTCCTCGAAACGCTGCCCAAACCCGTCAACTTCAGCGGCACGATGGAACCGATTAGCCTGGGCGGCACGTTTACCCTGCCGCGCGTCCTTGGCACCGTGCCCGTCGAACCGGACGGGTCGATGTTCATCGAGGTGCCGGCCCTTCGGCCGCTCTTCTTCGTGGCGCTCGATGCCAACGACCTGGCGGTCAAGCGGATGCAGTCGTTCGTCAGCGTCATGCCTGGCGAAACGACCTCGTGTTCCGGGTGCCACGAGAACCGGACCGATACGGCCCGTTTCAAGCCGACGCTCGCGGCGCTTCAGAAACCGCCCGCCCGCATCACGCCCATCGAGGGCGTGCCGGACGTCTTCGACTTCCCGCGCGACATCCAACCCATCCTCGACCGCCATTGCGTCCGCTGCCACAACTGGGAGAAGTACACGGCCGGCGTGGCCCTCTCGGCCGACCGCGGGCCATGGTACTCCCACGCCTACGCCACCCTGCTCGTGCGGAACCAGGTAACCCACGGCCGCGACGCCAACGGCAACATGCCGCCCCGGGCCGTCGGGTCGGCCTCGAGCCCGCTGATGCAGAAGATTCTCGCGAAACATCACGGCGTGGCCCTCTCGCCGCACGAAACGACGATGGTCCGCCTGTGGATCGAGTCCGGCGTGCCGTACGCCGGCACCTACGCCGCCCTCGGCACCGGCATGGTCGGCCTGCGGTTGGACGAAGCGGTTCTGGGCCGCCGGTGCGGGTCTTGCCATCGGGCGAAGAAGAAGCGGTCGTGGCAGGCGCTGACCGTGCACGAGGAACTCCTCGTGAACCTGACGCGGCCCGAGAAGTCGCTCGCCCTGCTCGCGCCCCTTGCCAAGGAGGCCGGCGGCCTAAACCTCTGCACGAACCCCAAGGCACGCAACGGCATGACGCCCGCCAAGGAGCCCGTCTTCGCCGGCGCCGCCGACCCGGATTACGGGAAACTGCTCGCGGCCATCCGGGCCCTGAAGAAGGCCCTGGACGACCGCAAACGGTTCGACATGGCGGGGTTCCGCCCCAACGAGCACTACCTGCGCGAGATGAAACGGTACGGCGTTTTGCCGGCCGACTTCGACCCCGCCCGCGACCCCGTGGACCCGTATAAGACCGACCAGGCGTACTGGCGGCTGTTCTGGCACCAGCCGGCGGCCGGCGAGTGACCCGAACGGCCCTTTTGCCTTGATTCACCCATCGGCCCGGGATACCGTCGCGTTCGGCGGGCGCGGCGGGTTTCCGCACCCGCCGCGCTGCCATGCGGAGGACGGCCGTGGCCGGTGGCACGATACAGAGCGAATCGCGAACCTACACCGCCGCCGACGGCTCGGACCTGCCGATGTGGGTCTGGCGCCCGGGGTCCGGCGCTTCGACGCAACCGGGCGAGGGTGCCGTGCGCCGCGGCGGGGCGTCTCCCGCTGCTTCCGCAGCGGGCTCGGACGACAAAGCCCCCCCCACGCTTCTTTATCTGCACGGCATCCAGAGCCACTCCGGGTGGTACGAGGCGTCCTCGCGGTATCTGGCCGAGCAGGGCGTCGCGGTGGTCCAGGTGGAGCGCCGCGGCTCCGGCCGCGACGAGGCCCACCCGCGCGGCCACGTGGACCGGGCCGAGACGTGGCTCCAGGACGTGGCCTGCGCGGCCGAGGTTGCCCGCACCGAGACCGGCGCCCCCGGCGTTCACCTGATGGGCGTTTCGTGGGGCGGTAAGCTTGCCTTGGCGTGTGCCGGGCATCGGCCGGACCTGGTCCGTAGCCTCATCCTGTCGGCCCCGGGCATTTGCCCGCGGGTTGACGTGACGCTGCTGGCCAAGGTCCGCGTGGGCAAGGCCCTGATGGTCGGGCGCGAGATGGACCGGTTCCGCATTCCGCTCGAGGACCCGCACCTGTTTACCGAGACGCCGGACCGCGTTTCCTATATCGCCGAGGATGCACTCAGCCTGCGCGACCTGACGGCCCGGTTCATGTTCGAGAGCCGCCGCCTCGACGGTCTGGCTCGCGACGCCGCCCGTACCGTCCACGTGCCGACGCTGTTGTGCCTTGCCGGGCGCGACCGCATCACCGATAATGAGGCCACGCGCCGGCGCATCTACTCGATGGCTGCCCGAAAACGCGTCCGCGTGTACCCGGAGGCCCACCATACGTTGGAGTTCGAGCCCGACCCGGCGCCGTACTTTGCAGACCTCGCCGCGTGGGTTCGACAGGTGGAAGCCATGCCGTCCTAGCCGCGATCCGAAGGGGAGCGGGTGAATTGCCCAGCAACGGTGAACGACCGATGACCCATGACCCGCAACATGCGACCGAGCCCCCGGATGCCCTGAAGACCCTCGTGGTCTACTTCTCGCAGACCGGCAACACCGAACAGGTGGCCGAGGCCATGGCCGAGGGCCTCGCCGACGCCGACGCCGGGCCGATCGACGTCCGGCCCATCCAGGAGGTCGGCCCGGACGACTGGCTTGCCTACCCGGTTGTTGGCCTGGGTACGCCGGTCTTCTACTACCACGAGCCGGTCAACGTGCGCGAGTGGATCAAGGCCCTGACGCCGTCGCCGTCGCCCAAGGCCGTGTTCACGTTCAATACCAACGGCGGGAACCCGTGCAACACGCTCCGGCGGATGCAGAAGTTCCTGAAGCCGAAGGGAGGCCGGGTGCTCGACTCCTTCGCGTGCTGGGGCTACGACACCTTTCCCATCTACCTGAAGTCGTTCCGCCAGTGGGGGCGACCGAACGCCGAGGACCTGGCCAAGGCCAGTGCCTTCGGCGCGGCCGTGGCCGACAAGGCCCGCCGCTTCCTCGCGGGCGAACCCGTGCCCGAAGCCACCTACGACTTCGTGGGCGGCAAGTACTTTCGCCTGTCCTGGATTTGCCGCAAGCCGTTCCTCGACCGTTTTTTCCCGAAACTCAATTTCGCCCCCGACCTGTGCGTCCGGTGCGGGGCGTGCGCCCGGGCGTGCCCCACGGGTAACATCCTGATGCAGCCCGACCCGCTGTTCCTGGACGAGTGCATCCACTGCTACCTGTGCGAGCGGATTTGCCCCCAGAACGCCATCCAGTGCGACTGGCGGTTTTGGACCCGCAAACTCAACCCCGACGACCCGCAGCCGGCCGGCTCCGCCTGACGCGCGGTTTCAGGCCACCGCCTCGCCGCCTCGCCCAAGCGGCTGTATAATAAAGTGGACCCATAGGTAGCAGGAGGCACGCCATGCGGGCAAGGCCGACCATTCTGGCGGTGGCCCTCGGTTCGGGCCTGGTGCTCTGCCTTGTTGCCGCCGCCCACGCCCAGACCCGGTGGGGCGTCCACAAAGACCATTACGGCGTGTACACCTCGCCGCGAAAGGGCAACCCGCTTCCCTGGAAGCAGGGCGCCGCGGTTGACCGGGGCGAGCCCGTTCCGGCGGGGCGGTCGCGGTCCGGCGGGTTTCTGCCCTGGCAGCAGCCCGTGGCGCCGAATCCCGTTCCGCGCGGGGCGGCGCCGGGCGAAGGCATCGTTTACCGGGCCTATCCCACCGCGAGCTACACCACGGGCCACTCGTGGAGTACGGGCCTCTACGTACTTGGCGCTGGCTACGGGGGGTTGTACCGCCCCTGGTACGGCGGCTACGGGGGCGGGTACGGGGCGTCGTACCGGTCGGGGACGCGCGTGGGTTGGACGTACGGCCCGCGGCGCGGCAAGTCGTTCATTTTTTCGACCCGAAGCGGCCTGTTGGGGTTCTCGACCGGGCGGTTCGGGTTCACGGCGCGGTGGTAAGTGGCGGAGGATGCCGCCGTCGGGCGGGGCCGGGATACCTCTGATTCCGGGGAATAACGGGCTTTTTTGCGGCCGCGGTGGCCGGGTTTTTTGGCGTTTTCACTTGACGAATGTTTCGGCGTGTGAAATAATTCCACCAGCGAAATGAATAGGCCGCCCGCCGTGGCGTCCAGACTGACGGACGACAGGACCCACGAGCGCGACAAACGAACGAGAAGGAGGCCGACCATGAACGCGCGAACGACTTTCGCCGTTGGAGCCCTGACGCTGGCTGTTGTGCTGGGACTCGCCGCCCAGGCCGACGCCGGCGGCATCGTGTACTGGGGCAGCAACACGCGGGTTATTGCCACCGGAACCCCCGTCGTCACGACCACCGTGCCGGCGCCGGCCGTCGTTGCGTATCCCGCCGCGACGGGCGGGGCATACCAGGCTGGGTACGCGGACGGGTATCGAGACGGCGTCCAGGCTGCTGTGTCGCCCGTGGTGACCTCCACGTACGCGGCGCCGGCGGTTGCAGTGCCGACGGTCGTGTACCGGACCACGTACACGGTTCCGCGGACGGTGTGTTACCCGTCCCCGTTGGTGTACGGGCGGATTCTGTCGGTGCCTCGGGTTCGGGTGGTGCGGTCGCCTTACATTGGGCGTGGCCTCCATTGGCCGCGTCATCACCGCGGTTCGTCGGGCGGGCTGGTGATCCGGTGGTAGCGCGGTAACGCAGATTTCCCCCTGGTGGCTTGAGCGGTCACCAACGTGTGGAGCGGGTCCAGGGTTGCAACCTGGGTCCGCTCTTCTTATGGGCCGATTCCTGGTTCATCTCGCGGGCGATGTCCGACCGTTTCGGGTGTCCGCCAAAAAAAGTTGGATCGGTTGCGCGGATAGGCCCGTGGTGCGGTGCATCTGCGCGTTGTTTTTCCAACACATCGGCGATGCGTGGAGACAACGCCGCTCCGGCGCCTGGGGGTTTAGGGGTTTTGCGGGCCTGAGGTGACGTCGAGAGGCGTTATTCTGCCCTGCAACCTGCCGTTTTGGCCGGTTCGGGTTGTTCCGTCTGGGCAGAATTTGCGTCCTGGGGGTTCTGGCGTACACTCGTTAATGACGCAACGGGGGATGTGGCTGTCTGCGGGGATAGCCCTCCCAAACGTTTTTCCACGTGAACATTCGGAGTGCCTGGCGGCAAGAGGCCGGTTTTTGGCGATCGGCACTGGTTACGGGATGACCCGGGCCGCCACAAGTTCGGAGGGGTAACTGATGCGTAAGCACCTTCTAGTGGGTCTGGTTGTTTCGGCGATGGTGATGACAGCGTCTCCCCTGTGGGCCTCACTCATGATCGACGGCACGATTGCCGTCGGCGAGTACGCGGTCCAGCTGCCCGATTCCTCGGGCGAGATGGGCGAGGACTACTACAACAAGGGTCTCGACATCAACACGCTGCATTTCGACACGGCTGCCGACGGCGGCACGGACTGGTACTGGATGGGTCTGGAAACCATGCAGCCCATCGATACGAACGGAGACGACACGACCCGCCTGTACCAGACGCGGTCGGAGATCCTCTTTTTCGACAACGCCGGTTCCACGCCTACCTATTACGTCCGCACGGTCCTGGTGGGCTCCAGTGCCGACCTCGAACTGTATGAATGGAGCGGGTCGCAGTGGAACGCCGTGGCATTGGCGGCCTCGGAGTACGATGTGGTGGTCGGAAGTGCCCTTGAAATCCGCATTGACCAGGACAAAATGCCCAACATGCCGGGGTTCCCGTTCGTTTACAGCCTGCTGGACGGGGCCGGCGAGTGGGACGACGACGACCTGACGGGCTTCGTGCCGGAGCCGGCCTCGTTGTGCCTGCTCGGGGCGGGCCTGGTGGCCAGCGCGCTGTTTGGCCGCCGGCGGTAGGGGCCGACGGGCCGTTTCTCCTCCAGAAATACGCACGTCATGTCTTGCGACGCCGGGCGGTCCGCCGAGGCCGCCCGGTTCCTTTGCGCCGATAGCCGCTCCGGGGCGGCCCATTCGGCACCACCGGGCGGGCTTGCAGGCCCGGTTTTCTTGCTGCTGGCGGGTTGAATTTCCAGGAATCTGTGCTACAATTAGGTAGTTGCTGGCCAGGATTGCCGGCTCAAAAAACACTCCCTGGGGAGGGCATACGATGGTTGCTTACCTGCGCACCAAATCGGTCTGCGCCGTAGTGGGGCTCGTGGTCCTGACGGCCGTCGGCGGTTGGTTGGCCTCGGCCGCCGATGCGGCGCCCGTTCTGAACGTCTTCAAGAGCGACGACATGGACGGCGGCTCGTTCCTCACGGGCCGCTACAGCGAAGGGTTCAGCGCCGCACCAGACATCGGGAACGGGGCACACGCCGGCAGCTGGGACGGCAGCAACCTCTATACCGATTGGGAACTCCAGGGCCCCCTTGTGGCCACCTCCACGGTCGTCCAGGATGACCGCGACGCGGGCGGCAACGGCGTCATGGTCCTGTTCCGCACGTTCGACCTCAATACCCTGGGCGCCACCCTTACCCTCGGGGCGGGCGGACCGTGGGACGGCGGCGACGGCCCCTACACCGTGGACCTGGATTACTACGTCCAGACGGTCACGGGCATGTTCCTGAACAACGCGATGGTCTTTGCGAGCAGCATCGAGTCGTTCACGGGCGACGTCCTGGGCCATGCCGGCTACCGCCTGGTGGGGCAGGCCAACGGGGCGTTCGTTGGCCAGGACGTTGACCCGACGCCGGGCGGCCTGCCGGTGGATTTCCCGTCCTGGATACCGGCCGGCACGCCGGTCGGCTCGTGGGGCGAGGTGGGGCTTGTCCGGTTCCAGATCACGCCCGAGCCGGCCACGCTCTTGCTGTTGGCGATGGGCATGGGGGGGCTGTTGGGACTTCGGCGGAAGCGGTAACCCCTCCGCGGTGTGGCGTAATGATACGCGAGGGCGGCCCTTTGGGGTAGCCCTCGCTCCTTTTTTGCACGTGCCTGGGGGCTCGCACGGCGTGCCGTGCCCGGTAGAGGTTGGGTTCCGCCCGGCGGCGTGGGCGGGATGGTGGAGGCTGAATCGGCGTCAGGCCCACCTGAATGGGCTGCTCGGTTTGACTTTGGCCGTTTCTGGTGTATACTGGTCTTGTCAGGGGAATGTAAACTTACCCCTGTATCGGCGTCGGTTTTTGGGAAGACGTAAGGGGAACCGACCGCCGGTGGTGGCTTTGGCCGCCAATCATACGACGCTTTCGCTTTCAGCGGGCGACTCAGGGAGGGCATCGGCCCTACGAGTCGCCTTTTTATGTGCGCTGGGTTGGGTGGGGATGACGGAGGGAGTAACGTGCGGACGTTTCGTTGGCATCTCGGGTTAGGCTTCCTTCTGGTTGCCACGGTGTTGGCGGCGGCGGAGCCCCTTCAGGCGGCGACGACGCTGGCCGACGACCAGCCCCTCCCCGACGCTCAGTGGTGCTGCACGGATAATCCGGACGCGGCTTGGTTGGCCGACGTCCAGTGGGCTTGGTTTATGGCGGCGGCGTTCGGCGGCCGCAGTGGCTGGGTCCTGGACGAGCCATCGCAGACAATGCCCACAGACGTGGTGGCGGCGATCAAGGCCGGTCTGGATGTCGAGTACGTGTTCGGCCGGCTCGTTCTGGCCGATGCCGACGTCCAATCGCTTGTCGAGATAGCCGATCCGGCGTGGCCCGTGGCCATTGGAACGGGCAGAGCGTCCTGGACGGCCGAGGAACATGGGTCCAAGGCCGCTGCTGCGGGCAGCGGCATACGGGTCGGACGGGCCGACCTGCCGAAGATGGCGCCCGACATGGCCACCCTGTCTGTCATGGGCGGTGGCTTGGCGCTTGGGTTGGTGGTCCGGAGACGCGTTATCTGACGCCCCTGAAGGGCGTTGCACCAGAACAGTGCCGTGGCTGAGGGTTTTGGGGAGCCCGGTATGCGGCGTGGAGGGACAAGCCTGTTGCGGGCTGGGCGGAAGGGTTACCGGCCTTGAACGGAGGGGCAGGACGCGCGGATAGACATCCAACGCTGTGCGGGGTACACCTCTGGAGGGGGCACTCCCTCAGGACACGGCCTCTATCGCACGCGCTCGTCTAAGGGCGCACCCCGGTCGGTCGGCGATGCCAAACGCCGGCGCCCAGCCACTATCGACGAATCTGAACGGACTGTCGTCAGGCCGATGACCAGTCGCGGGTGAGACCCGTGCCGACGTAAGGCCTGTGACGATACGTAACCGGAACACGCCGGATCGGCCGTACCGCCGGCGTGCGAGAGAAACAAGGGTATGCCGCGGTGACGCATGGAGTAGCCCGCGTCGGGCGGCCGGCAGGAGGAGGTGTTCGAGCATGACCCGCGGGCCCGGCTGACGGGGCCTGGTCCGGAACCGGCTGCGATATGGAGGCGCGCACGGCGCGCCGGGGGTCGCGGCCGGATCCGCCGAGCCGTTTCGGCGGCCCGCGAAACAATCGAACACGTACGCACGGTTGGTTACGGGGCGGCTCAGGGAGGGCAGCACACCCGCATGAGCTCTGCCCCGTTTGTGTTTATGAGGGTTAGGATAATCCGGATCAAACGATTCGCCATGAAGGAGAAGATACGATGATTCGCAGGTACACGGGTATGCTGATGATGGCCGCGGTGGGCCTTGCGCTGGTGACATCGGCGCAGGCGTCGGTCGTCGTTGCGCTGGACGACGTGAACTCCCACGCCACGTTCTGTCTGGACGCGGACGATCCCCTGACGCAGATCGAGGGGTTGTCCTCGTGGACCATTGACGGCGTCGAGCGGATGCAGGAGCAATGGTTCTGGTTCCGCCTGGGCGATTCCGGGCCGGAGCGTCGCATCAGCGACCTCACGTACGAATACCACGCCGCGATCGACCTGAACGGCGACCCGGGCGACGACACCATGTACGTCCGCTACGGCGGCGAGGGCCTGAAGGTGGAACTGACCGTGCAGTTGGTGGGCGGGTCCGATGGCAGCGGCAAGTCCGACCTGGCCGAGACCATCCGCATCACCAACACCAGCACCCAGACCATGGACCTGAACTTCTTCCAGTACGCCAACTTCGACCTCAGTGACGACGCCGACACGGTCGTCATCAGCGGCGACGGCCCCGGCGTGCCCGGCAACACGGTGTACCAGATGGGCGACGGCGCCTGGGTGGCCGAAACCGTGGTCACGCGGTCCGGCGGCACGCTCGCCCACCACCAGGCCGGCCTCAAGGACGGGTCCGACGTCAACGATATTCTCAAGGCCCTGACCGATGGCGACGCCGACGACCTGACCGACGCCACCGGCCCGCTCAACGGCGACGCCGTTTGGGGGTTCCAGTGGGAGGCCGAACTGGCGCCCGGCGACACGCTCATCATCAGCAAAGACAAGAACATCGTACCCGAACCCGCCACCATGATGCTCATGGGAACGGGCGCCGGGCTGGCGCTGCTCGTGCGGCGCCGCCGGCGGTAGCCGGACAGGAACCGACGTGGACGCGGCGGGTCGGCGCGGCACTGGCCACGCGGGTCTCGCCGCCGGAGGGCAATACGGGTCCGATTGCCTTGGAGGCGCCTCGGGGCGCCGGGGGGGGCAGTCGGGACGGGCCGCAACGCCCGATGCAATAACCAATAAACGACCCAACGACTACGGGGCGGCTCAGGGAGGGCGCATCCGCCTGAGCGTCGCCCCGTATGTGCGTTCTGGGTGGCAACCAAACTGAACGTTACGCCGCATAGGAGAGACGAAAATGATCCGTACGTGCTTGGGAATGTGCATGGCGGTCGTGTTGGCGTTGGCCGTTCAGGCGCACGCGGTGCCCATGACGAACATCAGCGTGCCGCTGAAAGACGCCAACTCCGACGCCGTCTTCGTGCTGGACGACTCCGACCCGTCGCTCGAGGGCATGACCTCGTGGGTCGTCGATGGCTGCGAGCACCTCGTGCGGCAGTGGTTCTGGTATCGGACGGAGGAGCCCGGGCCCGAGTCGCCCATCAGCGCCCTTACGCTCGACGCCTACAATGCCCAGGACCTGAATGGCGAAACGGGCAACGAGGTGCTGTACGCCTGCTACTCCGGCTCAGACCTGAGGGTGGAACTAGCGTTCACCCTCTCGGGCGGCATGCCCGGCACCGGCGTGGCCAACCTGTCGGAGATCATCAAGGTTACGAACATCGGCACCGAGACGCTGATGCTCGACTTCTTCCAGTACGCCGATTTCGACCTCAGCAACGGCGGCAGCGACACGGTGGAAATCGCCGGGTACACGGCCACCGATCCTGGCAACGCCGCGTATCAGTACGGGTCGGCCGCACGCATTGTCGAGGGCGTCATCACGTCATCGGGCGGCATGCTGCAGGAGCACCAGGCCGGCCTCAAGGACGGCACGGACACCAACGACATCCTCCAGGTGCTCTCCGATGCCGACGCCGATGACCTGACGGGCGAGCCCGGCCCGCTCACCGGCGACGCCGTCTGGGGATTCCAGTGGTGCGCCACCCTGGACCCGGGCGATGAACTAATCATCAGCAAGGCGAAGCACGTGGTGCCGGAACCGGCCACGATGGCCCTCATGGGCGTTGGGTCGGCAGTGGCCTTCCTCCTGCGCCGCCGGCGGTAGCCGCAACGCGAGGCGGGCACACGCGCTGCACCGAGCCGCGCCGATTGGGCGACACCGGCCGCCGCCACGCGGTTGCCGGTAACGCCGTGCCCCGTTTGCCAACGATGCGCGGCGGGCCTTCGGGCCTGCCGCGCTTCCTTATGATTCGTGCCCCCCCGGCTTGATTCGTGCCCCCGACGCCGGTAAACTGACCGCGATGGCTACCCATTCCAACCAACCGACGGCGCCGGCCTGCATCCGCAAGGCCCGCATGACGGACATCGAGGCGGTCTTCGCGCTCGTGACGGCGTTCAGCCGCCTGCAGATTCTGCTGCCCCGGAGCCGGGCCGACCTGTACGAATCGCTCCGCGAGTTCCAGGTGGCCGACCGCGACGGGTCGGTCGTGGGGTGCGCGGCCCTGGCGATTCAGTGGGAGAACCTCGCCGAAATCAAGAGTCTGGCCGTCTCGGAAACCGAGCAGGGCAGTGGCGTCGGCCGCCGCCTCGTCGAGGCCTGCATCGACGAGGCCCGGACCCTGGGCCTCGGCCGGGTGTTTGCCCTGACGGCGCAGCCGGGGTTCTTCGAGCGGCTGGGGTTCAAGCGGATTTCCAAAGAGACGTTGCCCCACAAGATCTGGACCGATTGCGTCCGGTGCCCGAAGTTCCCGGATTGCGACGAAGAGGCGGTGGCCGTCGACCTGCTCGCGCGCACCTGACCGGGCCGCACGCCCGCTGGCGGCTTGCCCGCCGGGGCCCCGTGCTATGCCTACACGTTCCGCACGGCGGGTGGAGAGCGCGGGTACGCTGCCATGCGGACGGCACGCGGTTCGGGCAGGAGTTGCTAGGCGCTTTCCTTGATAAGGGTGGCCTCGGCAAAGAGGTCCGCCTCGCCGCGCACCACCTCGGCGGTCACGGTGTAGCGGTAGCCCTTGGGGCGGTCGGGCAGTTCGAAGAGGATGTCGAGCATGAGGTTCTCGACGATGCTCCTCAGGGCCCGGGCGCCGGTGTTGCGGGCCAGGGCCTGGGATGCGATTTCGCGGAGTCCCTCGTCCGTAAAGACGAGCTCGCCTCCCTCCATGTCAAAGAACTTCTGGTATTGCCGCACCAGCGCGTTCTTCGGTTCGGTCAGGATGCGCACCAGGGCGCTCTCTTCGAGCGGCATGAGGGTGCTGATGACGGGCAGCCGGCCCACGAGTTCCGGGATCAGGCCGTAGTGGATTAGGTCGTCCGGGGTAACCTGGGGCAGGATCTCGGCCGTCCGCTCGTAGCGGTTGGTGGCGGCGCGATGGCCTTCGGTGAAGCCGATGGCGCTGTGGCCGATACGGCGGCCGATGATTTCTTCGAGCCGGTCGAACGTGCCCCCGCAGATGAACAGGATGTGCGCCGTGTCGATTTGGATGTACTGTTGTTCGGGGTGCTTGCGGCCGCCCTGCGGCGGAACGTTGGCCACGGTGCCCTCGAGCATCTTCAAGAGGGCCTGCTGGACTCCCTCGCCGGAAACGTCGCGCGTAATCGAGACGTTCTGGGTGGTCCGGCCGATCTTGTCGATTTCATCAATGTAGATGATGCCGCGCTGGGCGGCCTCAATGTCGAAGTCGGCGGCGTGGATGAGTTTCAGAAGCAGGTTCTCGACGTCCTCGCCTACGTACCCGGCCTCGGTCAGGGTGGTGGCGTCGCCGATGGCGAACGGTACGTTCAGAATGTGGGCCAGGCTGCGCGCCAGCAGCGTCTTGCCGCAGCCCGTCGGCCCGACGAGGAGCAGGTTCGACTTCTCGATCTCGACGTCCTCGTCGCCCACCTCGCCCAGGCTGAGACGTTTGTAATGGTTGTGGACGGCCACGGAGACGGCCTTCTTGGCGATGTCCTGGCTGATGACGTACAGGTCGAGGAAGTCCTTGATCTCGCGCGGGCTGGGAATGCGGCCCAGGTCGGGGCTCGTAACGGCGGCACGCCGACGCTCGGCCTGGACGACCGAGTTGCACAGACCGATGCAGTCGGCACAGATGAAGACACCGTCGTGGCCTTCGACCAGTGGCCCGGTTTCGGCGCCGGTCTTTCCGCAGAAACTGCAAATCGCGTTGCGGCCTCGCGGGCCGCGGCCGCCCTCACGTTTCGCCATCCGTACGGCTCCTTTCGGACGTCTCGCCGTCGTTGCCGGCCGGGAGGTTCTCCCGCTCGCTCTTGGGCTCGTCGGGGGACACGGGCGTCGCGTCATCGCCGGCCGGCTGCTCGGCGCGGTCCTCGTCTGGTTGTATCGGCTGTTGGCCGTCTGAGGCTGAAGGCGGGGTCGCCTCCTGGCCTGCGGCGCCCGCCAGGGCCCGGCGGACGGCCTCGTATTCCTCCGGGCGGATCGTGCCGGCCATCATCTGCCGGCGGAGGCGCGCGAGATCCACGTTGCCGCAGGCGCCCCCGCGCTTTTGTGTCCGGATGCCCCACAGGCGCACGAGCGACAGGATCAGGAACAGTATCCCCAGGGCAATGGCGGCGTAAACCAGGATGGACAGCATATCCTGGAGGGGCGTCGAAAACGGGTTCACCTCCATCCCGCCTCCTGCCGCAAACGCACCGCGCCGTTACCGCAGGGCCGTCTCGGCCTTCATCTCCCGGTTCATCAGGTCCGCCAGGGCGTCGGGGGGCGGTTTGCCCTGGAACAGCACCTCGTACACCTGGCGGGTAATGGGCATCTCAACGCCTTCGCGCTCCGCCAGGGCCATCACCGACCACGTGGTGCGGACACCCTCCGGCTCGGCGGGAGCCATCTCGGCGAGGGCATCCTGGAGCGACCGGCCCCGCCCGACGGTTTCGCCCACGGTGTGGTTGCGGCTCATGGGGCTGAGGCACGTCGTCACGAGGTCGCCCAGGCCGGCCAGGCCGGCGAACGTCTCGGGCCGTGCCCCGAGGGCTGTGCCGAGGCGGCCGATTTCCGCCAGGCCCCGCGTCACCAGGGCCGCCACCGTGTTCGTTCCGAGGTCCAGCCCATACGAGAGGCCGGCCGCAATCGCAATCACGTTCTTGAGGGCGCCGGCCAGTTCCACGCCCACCGGGTCATCGTTCGTGTACAGGCGGAACCAGTCCGTGGCGAAGGCCCGGCACACCTGGCCGGTGGCGGCGGTGTCGGCCGAGGCAACGACGACGGCCGCCGGCAACTCGGCTGCCACCTCCCGCGCCAGGCACGGGCCGCTCAGGACCACCGTGCGGCGCGGACCGACCACCGTTTCCAGCACCTCGCTTGGCCTGAGCAGACTTTCGTTCTCGATGCCCTTGACGACGGAGCAGTAGACGGCCTCCGACGGCAAGGCGTCGCGGATGCGCTCCAGCGCGCCCCGCAGGTACCGCGATGGGACGGCCACGATGACCAGGTCGGCCCCCTGGGTGACCGCGGCAGCGTCGGTCGAGACGACGAGGTCTTCCGGCAGGCGGAACCCCGGCAGAAACCGTTCGTTCGTGCCGGTGCGCTGCATGTCGGCCACGTGCTCCTCGAACGCCGACCACAGTCGGACGCGGATGCCGTTCGAGGCCAGGAGCAGGGCACTCAGGGTGCCCATGCCGCCGTCACCGATGATGGCTGCGTGGTTGATCATGGGTTAGAATCCACCGTCCAAGGTTCACCGTCCAAGGCCCAAAGTCCAACGTTGAACGTTTTACCCGTTTCGCACGGGCGCATCCAGAAAATGATACAGGGTGTCGCGGCGGACGGGCACGCGGCCGGCGCGGCGAATGGCGTCGGCCATCTCCTCCGGCGTCATCGCCTGGCCGTGCGTGCCGCCTGCCTGGCGCGTGATGTTCTCCTCGAGTAGCGTGCCGCCCAGGTCGTTCACGCCGCAGGCCAGCGCCTCCTGAGCCGTCTCGAGGCCCAGTTTGCACCAGGAGACCTGCACGTTTGGAATGACGCGGGCGAAGAACAGCCGGGCCACGGCATGCAGCAACAGGGCCCGACGGTTCGAGATCATCTTGGGAACGCGGTGGGCGAGGCCCAGCGGCGTCCGGTACGGCACGAACGGCAGGGGGATGAACTCCGTCAGGCCGCCGGTGTCTTGCTGGAGGTCGCGCAGAATCGCCAGGTGCCGGGCCACGTGCTCGGGCGTCTCGATGTGGCCGAACAGGATCGTCGAGGTGCTGCGGATGCCCATGTCGTGGGCGGTCCGGACGATCTCGACCCATCGGTCGGTCGAGAGTTTCGACGGGCAGATGTCGCGTCGGACCTCGTCGACGAGGATTTCGGCGGCCGTCCCGCACAGGCTGCCGAATCCGGCGTCGAGGAGTTCGGCGAACGTCTGGCGCGGCGTCAGGCCCGCCCGGGTGCCGTAGTACTCGATCTCCATCGGGCTCAGCGCGTGAATGTGGACCCCGGGGCAAGCGTCGCGGACGGCCGCAACGATCGCCAGCACGTCGTCCAGCGTCACACGCGGGTTCAGCCCGCCCACCATGCACACCTCGTCGATGCCCGGCGTGCGAAGGGCGTGTTCCACCACGTCGTCGGGCGTCAGGATGAATTCGTCCGGGCTGCCCGGTTCGACCCGGTACGCGCAGAAGGCGCAGGCGGCCGTGCAGGCGTTCGTGAAGTTGATGTTCCGGTTGAAGATGTACGAGGCCCGCCGGCCGTTGATGGCCCGGTTCAGGCGGTCGGCGGCCTCGAAGACGGGGCCCAACTGCCCGTCGGGCAGCCGGAGCAGGTGCGCGGCCTCCGCCTCGGTCAAGAGGCGCCCGTCAAACGGCTTGTTCAGGATGGTGTTTACGTCCATGGAAACACGTGCCCCGCCGTCGCGCGGGGCTTCAGGGGCAGGGGTGCCTGTGTCACTGCGCTACAACCCAACTATACCGCATGGCGCCGGGGGGGTCAATGCCGAGGCCGAAGGTCCGGCAGATGCCGGGGGGCGGGCAGGGTGACGCGGCGGCCGGCCCGCAACGCCTCGGACGGGTACAACGTGCCCCGCCACCGCACGCCTCCCCGCCACCATCCGAGCAGTCCTGCCCGGAGAAATGCCCCGGCGTTAATGGGCGCAACGAGGGGCCCAAGCAGGGCGGTCAGGAGGCGGCCCCCGCCCCAGCGGAGCAGGAGGAGGTTGGCGGCCAGGCTAATCGGCGCCACGGCCCCCAGGCCCCACGCCGCCGGGTTCGCCGGCGCGAGCGCCACCGCCACGAGGCCGGCCACCGGCGCCACCTCGATGGCCAGCAGGGCGCCCGCGCCGATCAGGATCGGCAGCATGCGGCACCGGCCGGCCGAGGCGTACGCCTTCTCGGCGCCGCGGACGGCATCGCCCAGCGAGCGGTACCAGTGCAGGCCCACCAGGCTGAACGCCGACGCCGTTCCGCACCGGGCGCCCGAAGCCTTCAGCATGAGGCCCAGGCCGACGTCGTCGGCCACCTCCATCCGCAGCCAGGCCAGGCCGGGCGTTTGGGCCAGCGCCGACCGGCGGACCAGGTTGAACGCCCCGACCCCGATGAACGCCCGCGACGCCGGGTTGCCCACGGCCCACGGCCGCATCAGCGCGATGAACGAACGGATAAACGCGCCCACCACGGCATCCGTGAGAAGCGAGGTGGGCCACAGCGACGGCATGACGGCCAGGTGGTCCAGCCCCCGCGCCTCGCACCACGCCACGGCTCGCCCGAGCGCGCCGGGGGCGAAGTGGACGTCGGCATCCGTGAAGAGAAGGAAGGTGCCGGTCGCCGCCCGCACGCCGCAGTCCAGGGCGTGGACCTTGCCGAGCCACCCTTCCGGCAACGCCGCCACGTGGACGGCCCGGACACGGTCGTCCTCGGCGGCGAGGCGGTCGATGAGCGTGCCCGTGGCGTCGGTCGAGCGGTCGTTGACCAGGAGGATCTCAAGGTCCGGATACGCCTGGGCCAGAAGGGTTCGGGCCGCCGGCTCGATCGTGTCGGCCTCGTTGCAGGCCGCCACGATGACCGAGAGGCGGGGAAGGGATCCCGGCGGCGGGTCGAACGCCTCCAGGGCCGGCACGGACCGCCGGACACGGATCGCCGCCTGCAGGGCCCACAGCCAGTAGGCGAGGGCACCGGCGGCATAGAGGGCCAGGAGGAGCGTCAGCATGGTGGCCATCGGCGCCCTTTTTCAGGTCGCGGCACCCGTGGCGTCTGCCCCCGCGCCCTCATCCCACCTGGACGCGGACGATGTGTTCCTTGCCGTCGTCGACCAGCGGAATGGCCTTGTCTTTCTGGGTTTTGTCATCGACGCGGACGGATCGGACGTTCCAGGTAGCCGGCCCGGCCACGCTGACCTTGATGTGGTACACGCTGGTCCGCCACCGGTAGTGGATGGTGTAGCCCCGCCAGCCGGGCGGCAGGATGGGTTCCAGTCGCAGGCGTTCCACCTCCAGGCGCAGGCCGAGCAGGCTGTCGGTCAGGAGATGGTACATCCAGGCGGCGCTGCCGGTGTACCAGGTCCATCCGCCTCGGCCCTCGTGTCCGCGGGCGGTGTAGACGTCGGCGGCCATGACGTACGGCTCGACCTTGTACCGGTTGAGGCGTTCGTTGGTGTCGGCGTGCGCGATGGGGTTGATGGCCTCGAACAGGCGCCACGCGGTTTCGGCCTGGCGGAGTGCGGCGGAGGCCATCGTGACCCAGACGGCGGCGTGCGTGTACTGCCCGCCGTTCTCGCGGACGCCCGGCACGTACCCCTTGATGTATCCGGGGTCCCACGGAGCCTGGTCGAACGGGGGATCGAACAGGCGGATGAGGCCCAGGTTCCAGTCCACCAGCTGTTCCATGACCGACTGCATGGCCATTTCGGACCGCTCGCCCTGGACCGCTCCGGACAGGATCGACCATGCCTGCGGCAGGGCGTCGATACGGCACTCGGGACTCGAGGCCGACCCGAGGACGTCGCCGTTGTCGAAATAGGCCCGTTGGTACCACCGGCCGTCCCACGTATGTTTTTCGATATTGTCGCGGAGGGTGGCGGCGGCCTGCTCGAACTGCTCGAAACTGGGCCGGTCGTTCCGCCGGCGCGCCAGGGCCGAGAAGTGTGTCAGCACGTCGTACAGGAAAAAGGCCAGCCACACGCTCTCGCCCTGCCCGTCTTTGCCCACGCGGTTCAGGCCGTCGTTCCAGTCGCCGCACCCGATGAGCGGCAGGCCGTGTTTGCCGAAGTGGAGGGCTCGGCGAATCGCCCGCAGGCAGTGGTCGTACAGGGGGGCGGTGTCGTCGCTGGTTTGCGGCAGGTCGTAGTAGGATTCCTCGCCGGGCTCGACGGCGCGGCCCAGGAGGAACGGGGCACGCTCGTTCAGCACGCCCGTGTCGCCCGTGGCGTCGACGTACCGGCAGGTGATGTACGGCAACCAGAGGTAATCGTCGGAGATGCGCGTGCGCACGCCCCGGCCGGTGGGCGGATGCCACCAGTGCTGCACGTCGCCGTCGTGGAACTGGTGGGCCGCGCACCGGAGCAGGTGCTCGCGGACGAGGTCGGCCTGCTCGTGCAGCAGGGCCAGTGAGTCCTGCAACTGGTCGCGGAAGCCGATGGCGCCGCCCGACTGGTAAAACCCGCTTCGCCCCCAGAGTCGGGCCGCCACGGTCTGGTACAGGAGCCAGTGGTTCGCGAGCAGGTTGACGGCCGGGTCGGGCGTCTCGACGTACACGCCGCCGAGCAGGTTTTTCCAGAACTCCCAGACGGTTTCCAGGGCCACGCGGGCGCCGTCCGTGCCGCCGTACCGATTCAACAGGTCGTGCATCTCCTGTTCGTTGTGGGCGGCGCCAAGGGTGAAGACGACGTGGCGTTCCTGGCCGGCCGGCACCGTCAGGAAGGCCTGGATGGCGGCACACGAGTCGAGGCCCGCCCCGACGCGGTTCGACAGGCGCTGCTGGCTCATGGCGGCCGGGTTGGCCAGCGAGCCGTTGCGGCCGAGGAACTCCGTCCGGTCGCCGGTCAGGCTGCGGTCGGCCTCGCTGGTCTCGAAGAAGGCGATTCGGTCGGCGAAGTCGGCGCTGTACGAGGCGGACGCCACGATCGCCCCCGTTTGCGGGTCCTGCCGCGTGGCGACGTGCATGGCGTTTCGCTCGCGATGCTCGCCGAGCACCCACTCGCAGAACCCCGTGATGCTGATCCGCCGATCACGCTGCGACAGGTTACGCACCGTGAACTTCGTGAACTTGACCGGGGCGTCCGTCGCCACGTACGTGTACGCCTCTGTAAAGACCTGCTCTTGCGTGTGCTCAAAGACCGTGTATCCAAGCCCATGCCGGCAGACGTACGGCGTGGGGCCCGGCGCGGGCTGTGACGAGGCCGACCAGAACCGGCCGGTCTCTTCGTCGCGAATGTAGAACGCCTCGCCCGTCGTGTCGGTAACGGGGTCGTTGTACCAGGGCGTGAGGCGGAACTCGTGGGCGTTCTCGAACCACGTGTACGCCACCCCCGACTCCGTGACCACCGAACCGAAGTGCGGATTGGCCAGCACGTTCGACCAGGGGGCGGGGGTGGCGGTCCCGGGCTGGAGGATGACGACGTACTCGCGCCCGTCGGGCGTGAAGCCGCCCAGGCCGTTGAAGAAATCCAGGTTCCGGTCCGGCAGGCGGAATTCCTCGGCCGCAATCGGCTCCGGATACCGAACCGGGCGAAGGGCCGGCACCCGCGTGCCGCTGCGCCGCCGACGCTCGGATTGTTCCAGGAGCGTGCCGGCCCGATCCGAGAGGACCAGCCGCGCCACCGACTGGAACAGGACGCGGTCGTCTTCGGGCAACTGGTCTGTGCTGCGGATGAAGATGCCCCCGTGCTGGTCCACGCTGCCGACGGCCGGGCCGGCGTTGACCATGCCCATGATCTGGTCCCACAGGGACTGCCGGTACCCCGAGAACGCGTCGACCCAGATCACGAGGTCCACGCGCAGGCCCTTGTGCCGCCAGTACACGTGGGCCTGGATGGCCCGGCGCACGAGTTCGAGGCCGGATTCCTCGGTTACGCGGACCAGGATGATGGGCAGGTCGCCGGAGATGCCGTACCGCCACAGGTCGGCCTGGCCCTTGCGGTTGCGGGCCAGCAGCGACGCGTTGGCCCGGTACCGGGGGTTGGCGTAGATAACGCTGCCGGCCAGGCGTGCGAAGAGTTGGGCCTGGGCCTCCGTGGCGCGAATCTGATGCAGCAGCACCTGGCTCTGCGTCCAGGCCAATTCGAACAGGCGGTCCGACAACCGGCGGTCGTGGTACCGGTCGACGAGAACGATGGCCTCGTCGCGTGTCGTGCCGACGCCCGTGATGCAGTCGACGAAGATCGTTTCGCCGGGCCCGATGCGGAGCCGTCGGCGGATCGACATGCTCGGGTCGAGCACGGCGCCGGCCGTATTCGAGAGCGGGCCGGCCTGGTCGAATGCGGCGGGGTCGGACGCCTTCCGGCCGCGGCCCAGGAACCGGGCCCGATCCGTCTCGAAGGAGGCCCATGGCATGATCTTCTCGGCGTGCACGATCATGGCGTGGCAGAGCCAGGGCGGCTCTTCCTCGGCGCTGCGCGGCCGCCGCGTGCACAGGATGGCCGACTTGTCCGGAATCGTCTCGGTCTCGACGAACAGGGCGCTGAACACGGGGTGGGCCCGGTCGGCCACGGGGTTGGCCAGGGCCACCTCGGCAAACGACGTCAGTTCTACCGTCCGGGTCTTGTTCGAGAGGTTGGTAATCTGGATACGGCGCAGTTCCAGGTCCTCTTCCGGCGACACGGAGATCTGGACCCGCGAGTCGATGTTGTTGTGAACGGTCCGGAACTCGGCCCGGGCCTGCGAGAACACGCACTCGTACAGGTCCACCTCTGGCTGCAGCGGCTGGTGCGTGCACGACCACGTCTGGCCGGTGTCGACGTCATGCAGATAGAAGAACTGGCCCCACCGGTCGCGGGTCAGGTCTTCGCGCCACCGCGTCAGGGCGATGTCGTGCCACCGGCTGAACCCGCTGCCCGCGCTCGTGATCATGACGTGGTACCGGCCGTTGGAGAGCAGGTGAACCTGGGGGATTTTCGGCGAGGGGTTGGTGTAGACGCGCATCGCATCGCCGCGGGCTTCCTCGTCGCCGCCTTCGCGTTGCGTGACAGGCACCTCGTGGTGTTCGGAGCGGGCGCTGACGCGGGCCACCGGAATGCGTTCCTGCAAGAGCAGGGCGTTCGCACGCACACGCGGGTCGGCCAAGAACCGGCGCTGCATCGGCTGGCCCAGCAGCGCGTACGCCAGGGCCAGCATGCTCATGCCGCTGTGGTGCGCCATGAAGCACTGAATGACCGCAAAATCCTGATTGGCGGGGACGCGGCTGGGCGTGTAGTCGAGGGCTTCGTAGAAACCGAACCGGCCCAGGATGCCCAACCGGCCCAGCGTCCGCAGGTTGGCGCAGGCTCGTTTCGGCGCCGTCATCAGGGCCATGACCGAGGCGTACGGCGCAATGACCAGGTCGTCGGCCAAGCCGCGCTTCAGACCCAGTTCCGGCACGCCGAACGCCCGGTACTGGTAGTGCATCTCGGCGTCGACCTGGTTGTAACACGATTCGGAGATGCCCCACGGAACGCCTTGCCGCCTGGTGTATCGGATCTGGCGTTCCACGGCGCCGCGGCAGGCCTGGTCGAGCAGGGTACCCTCGTATTGCGGCATGATGAGCAGCGGCATGAGGTACTCGAACATCGACCCGCTCCACGACAGGAGCGAGGGGGCCTCCAGGCCCGGCGTCAGTTGCCGGCCCAGCAGGAACCAGTGTTCCTGCGGTAACTTGCCCTGGGCCACGCCCAGGAACGACGCCAGCCTCGACTCCGACGCGAGCAGGTCGTAGTAACCCGGGTCGCGGTGCCGGCCGTCCAGCGAGTACCCGATCGAGAGCAATTTGCGGGCCGGGTCGAAGAGGAAGTCGATGTCCAGGTCCGCGAGTTCCTCGCACTCCAGCGCCAGGTCCTCGAGGTCGCGGATGCGGCGTGCGGCCCGTTCGCTGGTCTCGGTTACCGCCCCGCGAAGGCGGCGAAGGGCGTCGGTGGCCTCGTCGCCGTCGTCCGAGGCCTGGAGCAGGGCCTCGAGACGCTGGCCCAGCCGGCGGTCCAGGCTGACCAGGTCTTTGAGGGTTTCGACGGTGTCGAGTTCGTTGGCCACCATGGCCGCCACGGTGTTCGCCGGGGCGGAAGCCGGTTGGCCGGTATCGGCTGAGGCGGGCGCAGTGGCGTTCTGCCCGTCGTGGGCGGCCGGGTTGGCCTCGGCGTGGCCGGGGTTCCCGCCGGAGGCCTCCTCGGCGGTGGGGGCGGGCGCCTCGTCGTGCGGCGCGTCGTCGTCGGCCAGCCACGGGCACAGGTGCCGGATGTCGCCCAGGAGGTCTTCGACCTGTCGCCGGAGGGCGGCCATCCAGAACCCGAGATCGGCGTCGCGTTGGCACCGGCCAAGGAGGCCGTCCAGGATGTCCGCCAGATGCTTCAGCGCGCGGAGAACCTCGTCGGGCCGGTCACCGGTGGCCGTGGCCTGGGTCACCTCCTGCCGGGCGATGGCCAGCACCTTGTCGATGTCGTCGCAGACCTGCTCGTCGGTGTTGCGTTTGTGGGCCCGCCTGCCCTCGTCGGCCAGGATGTCGGCGGCGTCGCGGAGTCCCTCGCGCCACCGCGGCGGCACGATGGGGCCGCCCGTCAGTTCCAGCAGGCCGCCGCGCAGCGCGACCAGACAGCCGGCCAGGTTGCCGCTGTCCACCGACGACACGTATTCGGGATGCAGCGGTTCCAGCGTCCACGTGTCGTACCAGTTGAGGAAGTGGCTGCGGTACCGGGGCAATTGGTCGAGGGTGGCGAAGGTCTTCGAGGTGCGGTCGATGAGGCCGCCGGTCGAGAGGTACCCGAAGTCGTAAGCGGACAGGGTCGAGAGCAGTCCGAGGCCGATGTTCGTGGGCGAGGTGCGTTCCGTCACGCGGTTTTGCGGCTGTTCCTGGAAGTTATCGGGCGGAAGCCAGTTCTGGCTCGGGCCCGTAAAGTGGTCGAAGAACGCCCACGTTCGCCGGGCCACCATTCGCAGGAACCGTTCGTCCTCGGCGCCGAACCGGGCGCGGCTGGGTCGTCGCGGCCGGCTCACCCACCACGCCAGCACCGGGCCGACCATCCACAGGCCGAGCAGGGGCCAGGCGACCAGCGGCACCCCGACGCGCAGGCCCACGAGCGCCGCCGCCGTGGCCAGCGCGAGGACCGGGCTCATCCACATTTCGCGGAGGGTGTCCCACAGGGTCGTTTGCGTCTGCGCCTCCGCCGTGTGCGCCGTCATCCATTCGAGCAGGTGCTTGCGCGACACGAGCGTCCGCCACGCCACCCGCACGATGGCATCGATGTGCACGACCGCCTCGAACGGCAGGAAGGTCAGTTGCAGCAGGCAGATGGTCAGTTGCCGTGTGGCGGCCGCCGTCTCGCGGCGCACATGCGCCCCAAGCAGGACCTTGGAAGGTTTGGCCAGCAGGGCCCACACGGTCCGGAGCACGTCGGGCCCCACGGTAATGCCGAGTAGCCAGAGTGTCCAGGCGGGTTGGAGGCCGGGCAGGGCTACCCACCCGCCCACCAGCAGGGCGAACAGGGCAATCGGCAGGAGGCTCCGCCGGAGGTTGTCGAAGATCCACCACCGCGACAGACGGTCCAGGGGGTTGCGCACGTGCTGGCCGTCCGGCAGGCGGACCCACGGCAGAAGCCAGGGCAGGATTTGCCAGTCGCCCCGGATCCACCGGTGTCGCCGGTTCACGTCCGCGAGGTACCGCGAGGGGTGGTCCTCGATGAGTTCCACGTCGTTCAGGAACCCGCACTGGGCATAGCAACCTTCGATGAGGTCGTGGCTCAGGATGCGGTTGTCGGGGAACCGGTGGCCGACGGCCACGTCGAACGCCTCGACGTCGTAAATGCCTTTGCCGATGAACTGTCCCCGGCCGAACAGGTCGTGGTACACATTCGAGACCTCGCGCGTGTACGGGTCGATGCCCACTTCGCCGGCGTAGAGCCGGGCGAACCGCGAGCGGCTGGCCCCGATCAACTGAATGCCCACCCGGGGCTGAAGCACGCCGTACCCTTCGTGGACGCACCCGGTGGCGGGGTCGTGGATGGGGCGGTTCAGCGGGTGGGCGATGGACCCGACCATGCGGGCCGCCGACCCGGGCGGCAGGTCCGTATCGGTGTCGAGCGGAATGATGTACCGGCACGTGCGGAGCACGTTGACCTCGCCGACGATTGTCGTGAACGCGTCGGGCGCCGTGCCGCGGAGCACCCGGTTCAGCTCCATCAGTTTGCCGCGTTTCCGCTCGTGGCCCATCCAGCAGGCCTCGGCCTTGTTCCACAGGCGGGGCCGGTGCAGCAGGTGGAACAGGGGCCGGCTCGAACCGCCGTAAGTCGCATTGAGCCGGCGGACGCCCACGATGGTCTGGCGCAGCAGGTCGTCGTCGGAGGGCATCTCCTGCTGCGGGGCATCCGGGAAGTCCGACAGGAGGACGAAGTACAGGTTTGCCCCGCGGTTGGCCAGGTACCGCCGTTCCAGGCCCTCGATGAGTGCGTCGACGGCCTCTTTGCCGTTCAGCAGCGTTGGAATGACGACGGCGGTAGCGTGCTCGGCCGGGATGCCCTCGCTGAAATCCAGCCGCGGCAGGCCCCGGGCCGGCACGACCATCGTGGCCAGCCAATTCATCAGCGAGATGATCGCCTGCGAGACGAACAGCAGCAGGATCGCCGCCGCCGGCGCCAACCACGCCCACCCGTACGCCATCATGCTCCGGGTCTGGAGCAACAGGATGCCGGTCACAACGGCGGCGCCGATGGCCTGGCCCATGACGTACAGCCAGGGCAGGATCGGGCGGACGGCCCGGGCCACACGCCGCTTCAGCGGCACCCGGGCCCGGATGGTCTGCTCCAGCTGGCCACGGCCGCGCCGAACCAGGTAGTACCCCACGTGGTGCCGACGGAGCGGGGCGTCGGGGTCACGCTTATTGGCCTCGGCCAGGCGGATGGCCGTGGCGGCAATCTCGTGCTCGTCCTCGTCGCACCAGCGGGCGAGTTGTTCGACGACGTGGCGGTACTGGTCGCGGGTGGCGAAATCCATCTGGGCGTACACGCCGGCCGGGTCGCGCCGCAGCGCCGCCTCGGTCTCGCTCAGGGTCTCGACGAACTCGTGCCAGTCCAGGGCCGTCAGGGTGCGCAAACTCGTAATGCTGTTGGCAATGGACACGCGGTCGGCGGCCTGGTCGTGGCTCTCGGCCCGCAGGGTCTGCTCGATGGTTTGGCCCTGTTCGGTCAGGTCCTGCTCGACCCAACTGATGACGAGCCCGAGCGCGGGATGCTGGCCCTGGAGGCCGGTGCACATCTCGGCGATGAAGGCCTGGCTCATGTGGGGCGACTCGTTGACGAACTCCGCCAGTTCCGTGATCAGCCCCTTGGGGTTGGTCTGGGCGGCGTCCAGGAACCGGCTGACCCATCGCAGCGCGCGGTCGCGGTCCTTGCGGCGGCGGGCCGTCCGGGCCGACACGCGCCGCAGGTTTTCCAGGAGGGCCAGTCGCAGCATGATCGGCACGGCCCACAGTTCGCCCAGCGTCAGGATGCTGTGGCCCTGGAACCCGCGGACGAACCGCGTGAGGTTCTCCATGTCGATGCGGCCGTCCGTGTGCGACACCAATTCCAGCGCCAGTTCGTAGACCCGGGGGAAACCCTTCAAGGAACCCGTGGCGAGGCGCAGCAACTGCTTGCTATAGCCCGGCGGCAGGTGGTCACGGGCGATGTCGATCTGCTCTTCAATCAGGTAGAAGTTGTCGAGCAGCCAGTTGGCGCCGGGGGCGGTTTGCCGGCCACGGCGGGCCGCCTCGGCCACCACGTCGTACGAATCGCGGATGACCCGCTCGTTCTCGCTCAGCCGGTGGAGCAGGACTTCCGGGCCCGGCGCCGGGTCGATCTGCTGGTCGCCCGCCAGCGTTTTGGCGTGCCGTTCGAGTTGGCCCAGGGCGAACAGTTCGGCGCGCAACGGCAGTTCGTCATCGGCCCCGCGTCGGCCGCTCGGGCCGAAAAGCCGTTTCAGCGGCATTCGCCGCAGCGTGGAAAGAAATCCGTCTTGGCTCATGCGGACCTTTGGTTTGGCGCGGACGCGCCCGGATACAGACGCGTTGCAGCGGGCCGGCCCCCGGACCGACCGAGGCCTTCCCCCGGCAGCGTGCCCGTTGGCGGCCCGAGTGCACGCACACGCACGTCCCCTTCTTGTCCTCATTTACCCTGCCGGGCCGCTTAGGTCAAGAAGCATCGCCGATACGCAGGGCGAAAGACACCGTGTCGGGGGTGGCACGACTGCCGCCGCGCCATTGCCAAGGCCACGTCCCGGCGCGCCGGGACGGCCACGCCACCCGACCCGTGCGTTGCAGCGTGAATCGGCGGGACTCCGCTGCGCCCGGCGTGTTCAGCCATGTGGGCCGGGGCGGCAGCCCCGGCATTCTCTCCGAAGGAGGCGCGCGTGACGGCACGGCGAACGGGTGGTTGGGTGGTCGTGGCCATTGGCCTTGGCCTGTGGGCATCGGTGGCGGTCGGCGACATGATGGCCGATTCGCCCGTCACGTTTCCCGAGAAAGGCGCCTTGCCCTCGTCGTACCCGCCCGACCGGCACTCGAAGGACCGCGAGACGCCCGAGCAGGGGTACTACCTCTTCGGCACGCCCGAACGGTCGCTCGAACAGATTGCCGCCATCCAGGCCAAGATGCCCAAGGGCCGCTTCACGCCCGTCCCGAGCGACTGGACACACCTCGTGCGCACGCGGCGCCAACTGACCCAAGGCGGCGACCTGCACGTCCTGGCCCTCGGCGACAGCATCGTCAACGACACCATGCGCTCGGCCTGGCTCGCCAAACTCGCCGAGGCGTACCCCAGGGTGCGCCTGCGCGGCACCGTGTACGTGCGGGGCGGCGGGGGGTGCCAGCATTACCGCGACGAAGAACGCGTGGCCAAGCACATCCTGCCACGCAAGCCCGACCTCGTTGTCATCGGCGGCATCAGCCAGAAAGACATTGCCGGTATCCGCGAGGTCATCCACCAGGTGCGGGCCGGACTGCCGCGGTGCGAGTTCCTGCTTACCACCGGCGTCTTCGGCACCGCCGACCCGCGTGCGGCCGAGGAACTCGCCAAGGCCAGGCACTCGGGCACCGGCCCCTACGGCCAGGCGCTCCAGGCCCTGGCCAAAGAGGAACGGTGCGCCTACCTCGACATGACCACCCCGTGGGCCGAGTACATCCGCTCCACCGGTCTCCACCCGCACGTCTTCTACCGCGACCGTGTCCACGCCAACCCGATGGGCGAACAGATCCTGTCGAAGATCCTCATGGCGTTCTTCAAGCCGTAGCGGATATGCGGCGCGCGACGGGTCTGCATACCCGCCGCGCGGAGGGCCTGTCATCTCGACCGAGCCGCGGCCTCGCACCCGCGAGGACGAGGCGAGTGCTGAGGCCTTGCCTCGAAGGCTGTTCGTTTACCTGAAACGACCGCGGCGAGATCCCTCGACTCGTCGCACCGCGCCGGGACTCGCTCGGGATGACAACCCGCGCCGGCCGCCCCGCCCCTACGGCATCGCCGCCACCTCGTCGGGCGTCAGGGCCCGGTCGAAGAAGATGACCTCGTCGATGACGCCGGTGGCAGCCACGTCCCCGGGCCGGGCGCCGATCCACAGCGGGAAATCGTTGTCCGCCAACGGGCCCGCCAGCGTGTCTTGCCCGTCCTGCTTGCCGTCCACGTAGAACGTGGCCGTTTTGCCGTCGTTCACCAAGGCCACGTGATGCCACTTGCCGTCGGCCACCGTCGCGGCGCCCACGAGGTGCAGGCGCGGTTCGGCATCGTTCTTGTAGTCCAGGAGGCCGGCGAGCGTGCCTTCCATCGTGACCCAGATATCGAGGTTGCGGCACTGGGTCATCTCGGGGAAGTCCGGCCCGCCCCGCCACACGATGTACTGGTAATCGCCCGTGTTGCTGAGGTTGACCCAGGCGGCGAACGTGTACGCGGGGGCGCTCAGGTACGGGGCCGTGTCGATACGGACGTACCCCTTGCCGTCGAAGGCCACGGCCTGGCCGTCCTTGCCCTCGGTTCGCGCCAGGTCGCCCTGGACCTGGCCGTGGTTGGTGCCGATGCCGTTGACCACCGTGGCGCCGCTGCCGTCAAAGGCCCAGTACCCTTTCGCGCCCTTGGCCTTCAGGACGGCTTCCTTGCAGCCGCCGGCCACGAGCGGCACGATGGCCATCAGGCACACGAGACCCAGCGTCCAGGTTGCTTTCATGGCTCGACCTCCTTCATGGGGTCCATAGTTGCCGACCGCTCCGCCTCGCGCGCCGGGAGCGCGTCATCCGCCCTTGCCGCAACGGAACGGGCCAACGCGCCAGCATAACCCGCCGCGCGGGGGCGTCAAGCGCTTGTTTGGCGACGGCCCTCGACCATCGAGGGAGAGCCCCCCGTACCCCGGGGATTCCTGTGGCGGGTCAGCGCGTCGGCGGCTTCGCGACGAGCGTGTAGGCCCGGATCCAGTCATAGTACGTGGTGTTGCGCGAGTCGTCGGCCAGTTCCGCGGGCGTGGGCGGCGTTTCCCAATCGTACGTCTCGGTAACCAGGTTCAGGTGCATGGGCCGGTCGAACGGCGTCTTGTCGAACGCGGTGCTCGGGTGAAGGGTGAACTGGTACTCGTTGTTGTGATAGAAGCGGACGGTGTTGGCATCGACCCACCACGCGCCGTACACGTGAAACGCCTCGTGCCACGCCGCACGGCGCCTTCACGGGTGCCGCCTGCCATCAGGCACCCGGCCGGGATGCCGGCATAACCCGCCGCGCGGGGGCGTCAAGGCCGGGGTGCGGTTTCGGGGGCGGGCCGGTCAAACGCCTGCCAGAGTTGGTCGGCCAGGTGGCGGACGAGCGGCTCGTTGGCGGGCTGGGCCGCCATGTTGGTATTCTCGCCGGGATCGTGGGCGTGGTCGTAGAGTTCGGCCGCCACGGTCTCGGCCGTTTGGCGGTTTACCCACTCGACGTAGCGATACCGGTCGGTTCGCATCGCGTAGCCCATGTATCGCCCGCCCTTCCACCGCCGCGGAAACTGGCTGAAGGCGGCCGGTTTCACCGACCGTGCGGGGTCGGCCAGCACCGGCGCCAAGCTCCGGCCTTGCAGGTGGTCGGGCGTCGGCAGGCTCGCCAACTCGCATAGGGTGGGATAAATGTCCAGGAACTCCGCCAGGGACCGGGTGGTTTGCCCGTTGGCGGCAGCACGTGGTGCGGCGATGATCAGCGGCGACCGGGTGTCCACCTCGTAGTTGGTTTGTTTGCACCACCCGTTGTGCTCGCCCAGTTTCCAGCCGTGGTCGCCCCACAGGACGACGATCGTGTTGTCGCTCAAGGCCAGGCGGTCCAGTTCGTCGATGAGCCGGCCCACCTGGGCGTCGATAAAACTGATCGACGCGTAGTACCCATGCTTGAGCCGCCGCCGTTGGGCGTCGGTCAGCGTGCCTTCCCGAGGGTCCGGCGCCTCCATGAAATCCACGCAATCGCGCAGCTCGTAGAAGCCGCCCATGGCCATCGGCGGTGCGCCGCGCGGCAGGAACGGGTTCGGGGCCATCGGGATCGACGCCGGGTCGTACAGGTCCCAGTACTTTTTGGGGGGCGTCCACGGCAGGTGCGGCAGGATGAAGCCAACGGCCAGGAAGAACGGCGCCGGCTGCGCCTGGGCTTTGCGAAGATACTCCAGGGCAAGGGTGCCCAGGGCCCCGTCGAAGCGGCGGTCGTCGGGCACGGCTTCCGCGGTTGTTGCGGGGCCGCCGTACCGGCCGCGGTTTTGCATGGCGCGCCCGCCCGTCTGGCGAGTTTTCGCAACCTGCTGCGCCGCGCGCTGCCGCGTTTCCTTCGAGTAGCTCCGGCAGCCGGTTGGCGCGGGCTGCTTCGGGATCGACCACGACGGCGGGTCCGGGAACGGGTTGTGGAAGATCTTGCCCATGCCCACGGCGTAGTACCCGTGCTGCTTGAAGTGCTGCGGCAGCGTTACGACGTTGGGCGTGGTATCGCGGAACTTCGTCACCAGGTCCCAGACCTTGAGCGTGTCGGGCCGCAGGCCCGTCAGCAGGCTGGCACGCGACGGATTGCAGAGCGACTGCTGGCAGTACGCACGGTCGAACACCAGGCCCCGCTTTGCCAGACGGTCGATGTTCGGCGACCGAACCTCTTTGACGCCGTAGCAGCCTAACTCGGGGCGGAGGTCGTCCACGGCGATGAACAGGACGTTCGGGTTGCGGCCGGCAGGAGGCGCCCGGCCAGGAGCCGAGCCGGCCGGCTTCCCCGCCAGCACGCCGCTTGGCAGGGCGGCTGCGCCCGCGGCGGCCGCTGCCCATGCCAGAAAACGACGCCGATTCAGGCGGGGCTTCAGGCACGCGTCCATTTGCCGAATCTCCTTCCGATGACGGCGCACGACCGACCCGCTTCGGAATGTCGGCAACGCGCCGCAACGCAGGATGGCGGAGAGGCCGGGATTCGAACCCGGGGTACCCAAAGGGTACACTCGGTTTCCAACCGAGCCCATTCGGCCACTCTGGCACCTCTCCGCGCGGCCGGTGCGGCGGCGACCGGCGGGGGGGCCGGGCCGCGGCGACCAGGATTGCCTCGCCAGCATATCGCTCCCGGAAGCCGCCGTCAACCCGCCCGGCACGACGGCCGCGAATTCTCCTTGCACCGCGTGCGTACAGGACCATGCTAAGGCATCGCAGCCGGCATCGGATGGACAGGAGACGGCCATCGGCCTCATCATTCGCCTATTTCTGCTGGCGGCACTCGTCAAGTTGCTGCTCAGAATCGACAAGCCGTGGGTCTGCGCGGTTATCTACGTGGGGCTGGGGGTGATTCTGCGGCTGCTCATCGGAGTGGACCTGGTTCCCCTTCTGATTGTCACGGCTCTTGCATTCGCCCTGGCATGGTTGTATTTCTGGTTGTTGTACCGGACCCAGGAATCGATCTGGTTCTGGATTATTCTGGTGGGCGGCTTGGCCATCGGGTTGGTCTGATCGTGCCGCCGTCCCCGAAAGGAGCCTCGGCCATGGCGAAGCGTCCACGTAAACGTTCAACCACGTCGGGTACCCCCCGCAAACGCCGGTCGCCCCGTGCCGCCAAACCGGCGGCGGCCGATGCGCCGGCAGAGAGCCCGGCGCCGCCTCCACCGCCTCCACCGCCTCCACCGCCTCCGCTGCCCCCGCCGGCCCTGCCGACCGCCGACGGTGGTCCGCCGGCCGACCCCGGTCGGCCGGCCACGACCGGGTACGCCGTGGCGAGCCTCGTTCTGGGCGTATTGTCGCTGTGTTCGGCGGGGCTGACGGCGATTCTGGGCATCGTGTTCGGCGTCGTGGCGCTCGGGCGGATCGGCGCCAGCGGCGGCCGCATTCGCGGCCGAGGCTTGGCGCTGGCGGGTATCGGCGCCTCGGTCGTGGGGCTACTCATTGGCCTTGCGCTGTGCGGAATGCTGGTGGCGCTGATGGCCAGCGCCGACCGGCGCGGACGCGTCGAGGTCTCGATGGGCGTCCAGACGGTCCGCCCGGCGCCCAGGCAGACCGTCGAGGCCGTGGAGCACATGTTGCGGGCGGCCCAGGTGTACGCCGACGCCCACGACGGTTGCCTGCCCAAGGCCGCCGCCTTTCCGCGTGCCCTATTGCCGTACATCGACCGCCGGCACACCGGGCTGCCCCGGGGCCGAACGATTGCGATGAACGTCCACGTGGCGGGCCGGTGCCTGGCAGACCTGCCCGACCCGGGCCGGACGGTTGTCCTGTTCGAGACGTCGGCGGGCATGGCGCGCGTGGGCGGCCCGGACCTGGCCAAGCCGGCGCCCGGCCGCGATACCGTCGCCGTGGGGTTTGCCAACGGCCGGACCATCGTCGTGCCGGTCGGCAAGTTGCAGGAGTTCATCTGGCAGCCGGAGGACGACGAGTCGTTCGTCCTCTGATGCCCGCGGCGGCCCGGACCGTCAGGGCGCCTCGCCGGCCGTAGGCGGCGGACCCGTCTCGGCGGGGTTGCCCACGCGCTCGAGCAGGGCCATGTCCGCAAACGTCCGGGGGGCCGCGAACGCACCCGTCCGAAAAATGGCCTGAAGGGTAGGGCGGCTCCACGCCGCGTCGCGGGTCGGCACGACCAGCAGGCGGAACGACCCGGCTGCCACCGCCTTTGCGAACGCCTCCGGCGGGATGTCCTCGGCATCCTCCATGCCGATGGCCCGGCCGTCGCTCGTGTAGATGGGCCCTTCCACCACCCGCAGCCGCGCGAGGTAATGGACCACCGTGTACTCGGGGGTGGCCACGGCGTCCGCAGCGGGGCGGCGGCGCCGCGCGAGCGCCTCGGACACCTGGACCACGCCCTGCCACTTCCCGTGTTCGTACACCCGGTAGAAATCGGGATGCCGGGCCCAAGCGACGCGCCGCACGTCTTTCGGCAGGCTGACGACCAGGCACACGCAGGCCGCCACAACGACCGCCATCCGGGGAAACCGGCGCCGGACGCTACCGCTACGGGCCCACCGGACAGCCGTCCAGGTGGCGCCGTGCGCGCCCGTCAGCATCAGGTACGCGATGAGCGGCATGACGGGCACCAGGTGCCGGGCTCCGATGGGGCCGCCCAAGATCAGCAGGATTCCCACGCAGAAGACGACCGGCAGGACGACGATCCACTGCCGCCGCCACGCGCAGACGGCGGCGCCCACGAGTGCCAGGGCCGCCGGCACCAAGTTGAGGCCGTGCAGTTCCTGGTCCGTCAGGGTGCCGGCGATGGCCTGCGGCAGGCGGTCGAGGTTCGCGGCCAACCGGTTCCACCCGTCTGAGGTGAGAATCGCGAGCCGAAACCCCTGCAACGATGCCAGGGGATCTCCCGGGCCCGGGGTCATGCACCCCGTCCCGTAGGCCCCGTACCGCCAGATGCCGACCGCAGCCACGACCATGGCGGTGGCAAAGAGCGTGGCGACGAGGCGTTTGCGGTACCCTGGCTGGCGCCATTCCAGGGCAACGCCAAGCACCACCGCCGGAAAGAGGGCCACGCCCAGAGAATGTGTGTACGCTGCGGCCGCCAGTGCCACCGCCCCCATCAGGCACCAGGCCCAGTGGCCGGTGCGGCTCCGGGCAAAGGCGTACACGCCCAGCATGAACAGGCAAACCAGGGGCACCTCCGGAGGCAAGCACGTGGCGTCGCCGAACAGCCGGGCCGATAGGCCCGTAACCAGGAACGTCCCGACGGCCAGGTGGATGCGGTCGGTCTCGTCCTGGCGGCGCGTCAGGCGGTTGACCGTGCCCATGGCTGCTAGCGCCGCACCCACCGCGCAGAGGCTCATCAGGGTGTTCACCAGCCAGAGGGCATGTCGCCCGGCAAGGAGGCGGCATCCGGCGATCAGGGCCGGCAGAAGCGGAGGCGTGCACGGCATCGGACGCCCGTTGAACACCAGGCCGTGGCCCTCCGCGAGGCTCCGGCCAAGGGACAGGTAGATGCCGGACGTCGGCTCAATGGCCCACTGGCCCCCAATGCCGAGCGCATACAGCATCGCCACGGCCACGGCGACGGTCGGCAACCACCGGGCCACGTGGGCCGGATAGGTGCGGGACGGCTTCTGGCCGGGAATCGGGGCAACCGCGGGCATGGTGGCCCTATGGTCCCGCCGGCTCCGATGGCGGTCAACGAAAAAGCCCCCCGGGGCCACGCTCAACGGCAGGCCCGCAGAAAACCGGCCGGTTCCACGGCGTGTCTCGAACGTGTTCCCGCGTGATTGCTGGCCGCAGGGACCGCCCCAGCCTTTCAGAAGTCGTTCTGCAAGTCCTTTCATATTAGGGGGTTAGGGTTTCCTTCCCTCACGTCTTGCGGCATTCCGCCGCCGTCCCCAGATTGCCCAGTTTGCCTTTGGGCCAATTGTGCGTAGTTTTAGTGTGAGGATAGGGGGTTTTGGGTAGGTGGGTTGTTTTCCTTGGAGGGAAAGTCCTATGGGGTCTCGTACCGTGAGCCCGGCCAGGTTGGAGAACCTGGAGCCGAGGCTCCTACTCAGTACAACCTGGACGCCGTCGCCTGAGGCCTTTGGGGAGGCCCAGGCGATTTGCGCCTGGAACGGCAGCGCGCAGAGTTTCGGCCTCATTCAGGACGCCGACGACGTCGACGTCAAACGCTTTGAGGCGGCAGAGGACGGCCTGGCCACCGTCAACCTCGAAACCACCGTCTGGGGCGACCTCTTGGCCGAGGTCGAGGCCTACACCGCCGACGGCACCCTCCTGGCCGAGGGCGAGGCCGACGCCGACGGCAACGCCACCATCTCTTTCCGCGTTGACGCCGGCCAAACCTACTACCTGACGCTCGGCGGACAGGACGACACCCAGGGCTGGTACCGCTTCAGTCTCATGAACGTTCCGGAACCGTTCGCCTCGGCCACGGTCATCGATCTGGACCCGCTCGACACCGAGGCCCGAACGGGCACGCTTGAGGCCGGCGAGTCGGCGGCTTACGCCTTCACGGCCCAGTCCAGCGGCGAGATGTACCTGGACGTGGCGGCCGGTCAGGACGGCCTGGACCCGACGCTGGAACTGTACCGCGACCCGCATTGGCGCTGGTTGGCCAACGACAACGCGACCGCCGATACGCTCGACAGCAGCCTCTTCGTCCGGTCCGTCCAGCAGGGCCAGACGTATTACGTGGTGGTCGGCGGGGCGGACGAGACGGCCGGCGACTACACGTTCACGGTCGCCATTTCGCCGCGCGACGACGCCGGCAACGACATCGCCCACGCCGCGGCACTGCGGGGTTGGGGCTGGAGCGTCTACGACTACGGCACGATTGACTATGCCGGCGACGTCGACATGAAGGCGTACGAGGCCACCGAGTCGGGGCGGCTCACGATTACGCAGCGGCCGTCGGGGTGGGGCGGCGGCAGCCTGACGTGCCAGGTCGCGGCCTACGATGCCGACGGCGAACTTCTGGCCCAGGGCGAGACCGACGCGGATGGCGCCGCCACCGTGTCGGTCCGCATCGAGGCCGGGCAGACGTACTACCTGGCGTTCGGCGGGGCCGACGGCACGACCGGCCGGTACCAGGTCAGCGGCGCGACGCTCGTCGAGCCGTTCGCCTCGGCCACGGTCATCGACTTGGACCCGCTCGACACCGAGGCCCGAACGGGCACGCTTGGGGCCGGCGAGTCGGTGGCGTATGCCTTCACGGCCCAGGCCACCGGCCAGATGTACCTGGACGTGGCGGCCGGCCAGGACGGCTTGGACCCGACGCTGGAACTGTACCGCGACCCGCGGTGGCGCATGGCGTCGAACGACAACGCCAGCGCCGACACGCTCGACAGCAGCCTCTTCGTCCGGTCCGTCCAGCAGGGCCAGACGTATTACGTGGTGGTCGGCGGGGCGGACGAGACGGCCGGCGACTACACGTTCACGGTCGCCATTTCGCCGCGCGACGACGCCGGCAACGACATCGCCCACGCCGCGGCACTGCGGGGTTGGGGCTGGAGCGTCTACGACTACGGCACGATTGACTATGCCGGCGACGTCGACATGAAGGCGTACGAGGCCACCGAGTCGGGGCGGCTGACGATTACGCAGCGGCCGTCGGGGTGGGGCGGCAATCTGACGTGCCAGGTCGCGGCCTACAATGCCGACGGCGAACTTCTGGCCCAGGGCGAGACCGACGCGGATGGCGCCGCCACCGTGTCGGTCCGCATCGAGGCCGGGCAGACGTACTACCTGGCGTTCGGCGGCGCGGACGATAGCACCGGCCGGTACCAGGTCAGCGGCGCGACGCTCGTCGAGCCGTTCGCCTCGGCCACGGTCATCGACCTGGACCCGCTCGACACCGAGATGCGGATGGGCGCCTTGGCGGCGGGTGAGTCGGTGGCGTACGTGTTCACGACGTCGGCGAGTGGCTCGCTCACCATCGCGGCCGAAGGGGACCAGGACGGCCTGGACCCGACGCTGGAACTGTACCGCGACCCGCGGTGGCGCATGGCGTCGAACGACAACGCCAGCGCCGACACGCTCGACAGCCAAATCAGCGTCCGGTCGGTCCGGCAGGGCCAGACGTACTACGTGGTGGTGGCGGGTGCCGAGGACACGGCCGGCGATTACACCCTGACCCTGACGAGCGAGGCGTCCGACGATTGCGGGAACACGTTGGTCGACGCCGCCACCCTGCGCCTCAACGGTTACAACGGTCGGGGCACGGCAACGGGACGCGTGGACTACAGCGGCGACGTCGACGTGTTCGAGCTGACGGCCACCGATTCCGGCGCCCTGACGGTGACCCAGAGCCCCTCGTGGTGGGGCACGCCCCTGGCCGGCGAACTCTGGCTCTACGACGCGACCGGCGCCGAGGTCGGCCACGCGACGGCCGCCGGCGGCACCACGTCGGTCACCGCCAACGTCATCGACGGGTTCACCTACTATGTCAAGGTGGGCGACCGCGACGGCGGTACGGGCCGCTACAGCCTCGGCGCATCGCTCGACACGACGGTCACCCCGGATCCCGGCGACGACCCGTTCGCGGGGGCCGAGGTCTTCGACCTGCCGACCATCGGCCAGGTGGACCTCGCCGGCCAGATCGACGCCGCGGGCGAGGTCGACATCTTCCGCTTCACCGCCGAGGTCAACGGCGCCGTGGCCGTGGAGATGGACGACGCGGGCGGCCTCGACGCGTACCTGCGGCTCTACAACAGCGACCGCGAACTCGTGGATGCCAACGACGCCGCCACCCGCGGCGCCACCGACGCCCAATTCGACGTCGACGTTGTCGCGGGCCAGACCTATTACATCGTGGCCAGCGGCGCCCAGCATACGACCGGCTCCTACGACCTGGCCGTTGTCTGCGACCCCGACGACGACTACGGCAACACACTGGCCGACGCCCGCCTCGTTTACCTCGACGGCTCGGGCAACAGCCGACTCCTGTACGGCGACATCGATTACGCCGGCGACGTCGACATGGCCACCTTCGTTGCCACCGTCACCGGCGCCATGACCATTGATCAGGCACCCTGGCCCCAGGAGGGCGCGTACACCGCCACGATCGTGCTGTACGACGCAGACGGCGTCTGCGTGGCGTGCGCCGCCCCGGGCGCGGCCGCCGGCCTCACCGCCGAGGTCGTCGCGGGCGAGCGCTACTATCTCGAGAGCGGCGCCGAAGACGATGGCGCCGGCCGGTACCGGTTGCAGATGACGACCGAGGCCGTGCCCGACCCGACGCCGGACCCGGACCCGGACCCGGACCCGGAGCCCGACCCGGACCCCGACCCCGACCCGGACCCCGCGCCGGACCCCGACATCGACTACACGCCCGGTCTGACCGTGGTGACCCAGGTCGTTGGCACGGGCGCCGCACAGACGCTCGTTGTTCTGGGCACGGACGGCACCGACCCGATTACGCTGTCGGAGACGGCGGGCGGGTACACCATCAAGACCCTCTGGGGCACGACCACGTTCTCCGGATCGTACGCCGGCATCGAGGTGTACGGTTTCGGCGGCGGCGACACCATTACCCTGGAACACGCCCTGACGCTCGACGCCACGATCTACGGCGGGTCGGGCGACGACCGCCTCTTCGACGCCGGCACCGGCCAGACGATCGTGTACGGGCAGGCCGGCGACGACCTGATCGTAACCGTGGGCGGCGGGGCCGACACGGTCCTGGGCGGGTCGGGCGTCGACAGCCTCTGGTTCGACGGCGCCGACAGCCTCCGCGACGCCGATGCCGCCGAGTACGCCGCCACCAGCATCCACCAGGTCAACCAGTTCTACCAGCCCACGTCGAACCCGTCGGAGCACGTGTCGCTCGAGATCGCCGGTCAGGACATCGTGGACCCGACGGCGTCCGGCACGTTCTACGGCCACTCGTACCGCCCGCTGTGGGTCGATGGGCCCGAGTACAACGATATTCGGCAGGGCTCGCTGGGCGACTGTTACTTCATGGCGTCGCTGGCGTCCCTGGCCGACACCGACCCGAACGCCCTTCGCGAGATGATCGCGCCGATGGGCGACGGCACGTACGCCATCCGCTATTACCGCAACGGCACGCCGACCTACCTGCGCGTGGACACCGACTTGCCCGGGTCGCCCGTTTCGCCGAAGTACGCCCGCATTACGCCGGACGGCGAACTCTGGGTGGCCCTGGCCGAGAAGGCTTACGCCCAGTTCCGGTACGGCCAGAACTCGTACGCCTCGCTCTCGGGCGGGTGGATGGACCCCGTGTACCAGGCGGTGACCGGCCAGTGGACCACGCGGCTGTCGCCGACGTCGTCGTCAACGGCCACGGCTATGGCGAACTACCTGGACGCCGGCCACGGCGTGACCGCCGCCAGCAAGTCCAATTCGTCCACGCCCATCGTTGGCCTGCACGCGTACATGGTCAAGGACGTTGAGGTTGTCGGCGAGCAGACCTACGTGACCGTTTACAACCCGTGGTCGGTGGACGGCCGGATCTACGATAACAACTACGGCGACGGCCTGCTGCGGCTGACGTGGAGCACGTTCACGCAGAACTTCTCGACGGTTGTCGTGTCGATGGCGTAGCGTGTTGGATAGCGGGTGCGGCAGAGGCCGTGCCCGCCCACGGCAGACGCCGGACGCTTTGGCCGAGGGGAGAGTCGCCCGGCGGCTTTGGCCCGCCGCGACGGCGCCCGCCGGAACAGCGCGAAGGTTCCCACGCGCGTCACGTCCGGTTCGAACGCTCCGGTGGTTCCCATGGCCGCCGCCGTCTGGGTGCTCCACGCCCCCTTGTCCATCGGCACCGCGAGGAACGTGAACGGACTCGCCGCGGCAAACCGCGCGAAATCCTCCGGCGGCAGGTCGGCCAGGTGCAGGTGCCGCTTCCCCTGCCAGTGAATCGTCGACCGGCACACGACGCCCGACCAGTAGTGGACGACGGATCCGACGGGCGCCAGGCACCGGTCGGTCGCCGGGTCGGCGCGGCGGCGGAGGTGGTCGGCCAGGGCCTGGAAGGACCGCCACCGTCCCCCGTCGAAGACCCGGTAAAAGTCCGGGTGCCGCATCCAGTAGACCTCGCGGCCGATCTTGGGCAGCGAAATCGAGGCGCACAGCACGACCGCGGCCGGGACGGCGACGATGGCGATCCGGCGGCCGAGGCGAACGAGGCGCCGGCCCGGCCCGGCATGGCCGTCGGCCTTCGCTCGTCGCGCCATACGGTGGGCCGCCCGCGCCAAGCGCCGCCGAAGGGGCGTCGTCACTTCCAGCAGGCCCACCAGCATCGCCAGGGCCAGCAGCGGCATGATCGGCAGCAGGTACCGCGATGCCACGATCCCCAGCACGACCAGGAGCCCGAGATGGGCAACGGCGGGCGCCACGAGTGCCCACTGCCGACGCCGGGCCAGACGCCACCACCCCACCAGGATCAGGCCGATTGGCACGAGCCCGAACCACGACAGTTTCTGGTACACGATCGACGAGGTTACGGCATCGGGCAGCCGGACGAGCGCCCGGCCGATCAGAACCCACTTCTCGGCGCTCAGCAGGTTGAAGAGGCCCAGGTACTCGGCGGCCAGGTAGTCGGCGCTGCCGGGGTCCGTCCGCGACCGGACCGCCACGGCCCACCAGAGGAAGAGGAGCCCCGCCGCCGCCCCGGAGGCGGCCAGGAGCCCGAGCGCCCGCCAGCGCCTCGGCCGGCGCCAGGCGTCCATAGCGGCCGCCGCCCCGAGCCCCACGGCGAACACGAGCGCCGGGATGCGCGTGAGGGTGGCCACCAGCATCGCCGCCGCCAGTGCCGGATACGCCATGGCCGGCCGGTCGCGCCACCGCAGCAGGGCGTACACGCCGGCCAGCAGAAACAGCGTGCACGGCACGTCGGTCATCAGGATGGTCGAATCGATGAACAGCCGAGCCGACGTTCCGACGATGACCAGGGTTCCGAGGGCGACGCCGTCGCGCCACGGCCGGGGCAGGACGGTCGCGGCCTGCCGAGCCGTTGCCCAGGCCAGGATGACCACGCCAAGACCCGCGACCGACATCAGCAGGTTCGGCAGCCAGTAATGCGGGCCGACGAGCAGCCGGCAGCCGGCCAGGACCAGCGGGACGACCGGCGGCGCGCCCCACTGCGCCTGGCCGTTGAAGATCATGCCGCGCCCCTCGGCCAGCGCCCGGCCCAAGCCCACGTACAGGGCCGAGTCGGACTTGGTGGCCCACTGGTCGTTCACGGCCACCAGGTACCCGGCGGCGACGGCGAGCAGGACCACCAACGAGACGTGCCTCTTCATCGGGTGCTCCGCTTCCGGTGCGCTCGAGCGGGCGTGGGCTGCGTGCGGCCGTTACGTCCAGAAACCCAGGTCGCGGCCAAGGAGGCCTTCAAGGTCGCGGACGTCGTCGGCCAGTTGCGCGCGCAGGTACGCACGGTCCTCTTCCGGCATGGTGGCCCCCGCGTAATTCGTCACGTTGTACGTTACGCCGAGCGTCGGGGGGATGAAGCCGGTGTCCACGCCCAGAAACTCCAGGACCCTGCGGTACGTGCCCTCCGGGTCGGCCTGGAAATCCTCGAGCAGGGCCACGTGCACCTGCTCGGCCGGAAAGATGGCCAGGCACCGGCGCAGTTGCTCGGCGTACCGGCTCCGGCCGATGTAGGCGAACGGTTGGATCTCGGCCTCTTCGGGCGAGGCGGGAGCGGCTACGCGCGCCGCCTCCGTCCGGATGGCCTCGCTGAAGCCAATTGTCTCCAGCCCGTTCTTGCACGTGAAGTGATAACTGGAGTACGCCCGGTCGATCGGGTTCCGAAGCATGACGATGAGTTTGGCCCACGGCAGATGCTCGTGGATGCGGGGCAGGCAGTACGGCTGGAAGAGGTACGAGACGGACTTTTCGCCGGCCATGACGTCGTCCGGCACGCCGTCGAAGTACGTGCGGCTGTAGTACGCGAGGCCCTTCTCGTATTCGGCCTGCTTCAGGAAAAAGTGCGGTTCCGGCCGGAGTTTCGACGGCAGGTACACCTGCGGATGGGCCGCCAGGTACTTGGCGAACGACGTGGTTCCCGAGCGGCCGGCCCCGATGATGAGGAAGTCCGGCAGCCGCAATCCGTTGACCGTTGGCATGGAAATGGGTGTCCTTTCTCGCCGCCGGCGCCGCGGCGTTTCACGGGTCGATGCAAAGGGGGCGATTGTACGGCCGGGCCGCGGCCTGTCAAGCCCGCCACGCCTCGACGGTGCGCGCAAGGCCCACCGCCGCCGGCGTCCACTCAACGCGCGCGTACGGCCGAAGCCGCGATACGTCGGCCACAAGGTCGCCGACCCGGCCGGGCGACCCCTGCGGGCGGAGGTCCGGCGGCTGGCCCAGCAGCGCCCCGAGTTGCCGGGCAAGGGCCGCTACGCTCAGGGCCTCGGGCCCCGCCAGGTTCACGACGTCCGGCCCGCCTTCCACGGCCGCCTGGCACAGGCACGCCACGGCATCGTCCACGTAGCAGAGCGAGAGGCGCAGGCCCCCGGTGTCCGCCGGGTCGTGCGGGTTGGCCTCCAGGTAAACCGGGTCGCGAGCCGCCAGGCGCGCGAGCAGGCCCGAGACGAGCATGCCCGACTGGCCGGGTCCGTAAATGCCGAACGGGCGGAACACCGTCAGGGCCAGGTCGTCGGCCAGGGCTCGCAGCGCGGTCTCGCCGAGGATCTTGCTCAGGGCGTACAGGTCGTCGGTCCGCAGGGGAGCGTCTTCGGCCAGGGGGCTCCACGCCGGGCGGTACACGCTGCCGCTCGATGCGTACACGAACCGGCGGACCCCCGCCGCCGCCGACCGTTCCGCCACCCGAACCGCCGACACCGCGTTGACGTGCAGCACGTGATCCAGCCGCGACGGAAGGTCGTGGTAGAACGGCGAATGGGCCAGGTAAACCACGACGCCGGTGCCGGCGCCGATACGGAACGCCTCCGGCAACAGGCCGGTCTGTGGGTCGAGGCCCGTGCCGTCGGAGGAACTCGCCCGCCGAACGTCGTGGCCGTCGGACGCCAGCCGGTCGCACAACCGGCTGCCCAGGTAGCCACCGGATCCGATGACAAGGACCTTCATGGCCATGCTCCCACGCGGGCCGCCGTGCAATTTGCATTTGCGCGGCGGGTTCAGAACCCCACCGCGCGGCACGTAGCGCCCTGCGGCATTAGACGTCGGCTTGGCCCCGGTACCAGCGGACGGTTTCGCGGAGCCCTTCCTCCAGGCCGACGGTCGGCTCGAAGCCGAGCCGTTCGCGGGCCCGCGATACGTCCGCCAGGTGCCGGCGGACGTCGCCGATTCGGGGCGGCCCGTGGACGACCGGGTGGTCCGGGGCGCCGAGGGCCTCGAGCAGGGCCGCGACGAGGGTGTTGACACTGGTTTCGCGGCCACTGGCCACGTTGGTGACTCGCCCGCGGGTGGCCTCGGCCCCAACCATGGCGACGGCGGCGCGGGCGGTTTCCTGAACGTAGATGAAGTCGCGGGTCTGCTCGCCGTCGCCGAAGATCTCGACCGGTTCGCCCGCGCGGACGCGGTTGATGACGATCGGGATGATGCCGGCGTACGCCTTGTCGTTCTGGCGAGGCCCGTAGTTGTTGAAGGGGCGCAGGATGGCGGCGTCGAGCCCGAACGTCCGCACGTACGAGAGGACGACGTGGTCGCCGGCGGCTTTGCTGGCGGCGTACGGCGTCATGGGCTCCAGGGGATGGTCCTCGGCCATGGGCACGGTCAGGGCGGTGCCGAGGGCCTCGGACGAGGAGAAGTGGATGAGCGTTTCGAACGCCCCCTCGCGGGCCAGGTCGCACACGGTCGTGGCGATGTGCACGTTCACGTCCGTTGACCACTTCGGTTCCACAAGCGACGTGGGTAGCGGGATAACCGCCAGGTTGAAGACGATGCGGATGCCGTAGTCGCCCAGGAGGGTCCGCATGCGGTCGATGTCGGCGGCGTCGGCCTCGACGAACGCGAAACGGTCGCCGCCCGCCCGGGCCGGTTCGAGGTTCTCGCGCCGACCCAGGAACAGGTTGTCCACCGCCACGACGCGGGCGGCATCCGCCGCCAGCAGGGCGTCCACCAGGTGGCTGCCGATGAACCCGGCGCCGCCCGTGACCAACACGTTTTGACCGCGAATCGTTTGGGGCATGGGTTCCCGGGAGGCTGCGGGCCTCGGCGTCGGCCCGGTTACTCGATCTTGTTCAGGACCTTGAGCCGCTCCGGCAGGGGCTCGATGCGGGCCGGTGAGCCGATGGCCATGTGCCAGTCCGGGACGTCTTTTGTAACGACGCTGCCGGCCCCGATGAAGGCGCCCTCGCCCACCGTAACGCCCGGCACGATGACGGCGTTGGCGCCGACGCTGGCGCCGCGCTTGACCACGGCCGCCGACAGCGGCTCCTCGGTGCGAATCGGGAACCGGTCGTTCGTAAAGGTGGCCCCGGGGCCCAGGAACACGTAGTCGCCAATCTGGGTGCCCGTGGGCAGGTACACGCACGATTGAATGCTCACGTAGTCGCCAATCGTGCACGCATTGTCGATGACCGTGCCGCTACCGATGAGGACGTTGTGGCCAATGCTCGTTTCCTCGCGGATGAGCACGCGGTGCCCGGTTCGCATGTGGTGCCCCACCGTCACGCGGGCGTACAGGCAGCAGTCGGAGCGAATGATGGCGTTGTGGGCCAGCGTGCAGCCTTCGTAGTCGGCGTGTTCGAGGTTCAGGTCCACCTGGCGCAGGCTCAGCAGCAGTTGCGTTGTGGGGAACCCCAGGATCACGTTGTCCATGAGCATCGTCCGGTCGCCGATGGAATTCTTGCCGTACGTCCGGACCGTGTGATGAACTTTGACATCCTCGCCGACGTGCACAAACATGGGCGTCTCCCTCGTGGTGGCACCACACGGCGCGCATTCTAGCGGCCGGTGCGCGGGTGGGCCAGCGAAAAGCCCCTCGCGACCGGGCTACGGCCCCAGACCCGGCCGGCGCAGCACCGTTTCGTACGCTTCCAGGAAGCGGCGGCGCGTTTCCTCGGCCGTAAAACCGAAGTCCGTCAGGAATTCCCGGCCCACCTGCGCCTGCCGCTCCCGCAACGACGCGTCCGAGAGCAGCCGGCCGATGGCCCGGGCCTGATCCGCCGGGTCCAGGGGGCGGCACAGCTCGACGTAGTCCTTCTGGCGGAACGACCCCGTTGGGTCGCCCACGTCGGTCAGGACCACCGGCACGCCCAGGTACAGCGCTTCCAGAACGGTGGTGCTGTAGCAGTTGGTGTGGGGGCTGTCGGCCACGAAGACCGTCGACGCCCGGAGCAGGGCCCCGATGTCCTCCCGCCACCCCGTTACGCGGACGGCATGGCCCACGTCGAGATCGCGCACGAGGTCGCGGCACGCGCCTAGCAGCGGTCCGTCGCCGACGACGAGGAACCGTGTGCGCGGATGCGTGGCCAGCACGTGCGGGGCCGTCCGGATGAACGTCAGCGGGTCCTTGAACGCCTCGAGCCGGGCGATGAACGAGACGACGGCGTCGGCCTCGGCGCACCAGGCCGCCAGGTCGCCCGCGAGGTCCGGGCAGGCGTCCAGGTGCCCGTAGTCGCGGACGTTGCGGATTTCGAAGATCGGCCCCCGGTAGCCGTAGCGGTCGATGTGGCCGCGAAGTTCCGCCGTGGCGTGGGTCAGGCCCCCGGCGGCACGCAGGGCCAGCCGGTTCAGGCACCGGGGCATCATGCGGATTCCGCTGCCGAGGGTGCTCACGAGGATGGGTAGCCGGCGCACGATGGCCGCCGGCAGGCACACCAACGCGGCGGGCAACCAGTAGGCGTGAATCAGGTCGGCGGTGCGGGTGGCCTCCAGCGCCTGCCACGCCGCCGACGCCGCAAACGTCGGCAACTCAAGCCGGGCCAGCCAACTCGCCTTCAGGTTCGTCACCAGGCCGTGCCCGTACGCCACCTTCTGGAGGTGGGCCGGCCAGGCGTACCGGAACCGATAGATCTCCACGCCGTGGCGGCATTCGCGGGTTGGCGTGCCCGGGGCATGGGGCGCCACCACGCTGACGCCCACGCCGGCGTCCACCAGGTGCCGGGCCAGGCGCATGAAGACGTAGTCGAGGGCGTCGCCCTCGTACCGCTGAAACGTCGTCGTGACCATGCAGACGCGCATGGGACCCTTTCCGGCGGTTACCCTTCGGTCGTGGCGCCGGCGTCTTCGTCATCCGGCGCCGCGCCCAGCACGCGCAGCAGCAGAAGGCCGGCCCCGGCCATCAGGACGTCGCCGACGGTGCGAAGCAGCCGCCGCACCACGGTAATCACCGCTGCTGCCGACGGGCCGGCCACCGGGCCGAGGATGATGATCAGGATGCCTTCCTGCACCCCAAGCCCGGCCGGCGCAAAGAAACTCAGGAACCCCGCCACCCCCGCCAGGGCGTTGCCCGAGATGAGCAGCGGCAAGGCCGACAGCGGCACGTCCGTCGCCGCCCGGCACAGCATCCACAGGGCCGACCCCGCCAGGACCAACTGCAGCGCAATTGCCAGGGCCGGGCCGAGCAGGTCGCGGGCGCGCGGCAGGGTGTCAAACGGCTGGCGGCCCAGTTTCCGCAGCGCCAGGTTGCACAGGCCCCCGAACACCCGCGGGTGCAGGCACACCAGGCCCACCGCCACCAGGATCAGGCACCACAGCCAGGCCAGCGGCAGGCGGCTGGCCACCGGGGTCCACAGCGTGAGCGGGACGGCCAGGAGTAGGCCCACGATCGTCGAGATGCCGTCGCACATCACCGCCGCCCCGGCCGACCGCTGGGCCGGCACACGGTATCGCCGCAGCAGCCACACCGTGCCCATCAAGGCGCCCACCTTGCCGGGCACGTACACGCCGATGCGCGACACCCAGATGGAGGCCAGCACGGCCCACCCGCCCGGGGCGCCGCCGAACCGTTTCAGCAGAAGGTGGTACGGCACGCTGCTCCAGGCCAGGGCGACGAGCATCGTCAGGAAGGCGGCCACGGCCCAGCCGGGACGCAGGGCCAGGTCCGACCACGCCATGTCGGCGAACCGGCCGACGAGCGCCCGGCCCACGAAGTACGCCACGAGGGCAAAGAGTGCCCACTTGACCCCGGTCAGCAGAGCGCGCTTCCAGCGGGCGGGTGGCGGGCCGGGCCTGACGACGGGTTGGTCGGGGGTTTCGGTCATGCGGCTTCCAGGGCGTGCGGGGCGTGGCGCCGGGCGTGCGGCGGCCGGCCTCGCTACGGACCCGCAGCGTCCATCGGTTTGCGGGCGGCAATCAGAATCGACGGGCTCAGCCACGGCAGCCGGCTCAGCAGGCACGCCGTCTCAACGAACCGGTACACGTGGACGATGACCCGGCTCCGCGTCTGTCGCTGAAGCACGTTCCAGTTGTACCCAAGGGTGCCGAGAATCTCGAACCCCGTCTCGCGGATGAGCCGGGCCTGCTCGCCGTACGTCTTCAGGTAGTACCAGGCGGTGCGTGTGCGGCGTTTGAGTTTCAGGTACGTGCGGTACAGGATCCCCTTGATGCTTCGGCGGTTGCTGACCTGGACGATCATCAGGCCGCCCGGTTTCAGCACGCGGTACACCTCGGCGAAGAAGGTTTCCTTGTCCGGGAAGTAATCGATCATCTGGACACCGGTCACCACGTCGAACGTGGCGTCGGGGAACGGCATGACGAGGGCGTCGCTGCGGACGACGGTGAGGTCCGGATGCCGGGCGCGGGCCACGTCCAGGGCCGACGAGTCGCGCTCCAGGCCCGTCGCGCGGAAGCCGTCGCGGGTGAGTTCGGTGGCGAAGTCGCCGTCGCCGCAGCCCACGTCCAGCAGCGACCGGCCGGCCGCCGGCATCCCCGCATAGCGGCGGACGAACGCCAGTTCCACCTCCTTCATGTACTGGCCGAACGGAAGGCAGTTGGCTTCGGTCCAGTACGTTTTCGGGGCGTCGGACATGAGCGGCTCCTGGTTTTGAGGTGGGGCATCTTAGCGGGCAGCGCGACGCCGTGTCAAGGCGGCCGGGCTACCCGACTTGCCTCAGTAGCCACGGTCCCACCTTCCGGAATAGCGGCATCGGCATGTGACGCAGCAGGAACGCGGCGGTCCGGGCGGCCCGGCCCGTCCGGTTTGGACCGGCAGCGGCGTCCGGCGGATGGACGTGATACGGCAGCAACGCGGTCGTCCCGCCCCACTTCTCCTTGAACCGCAGGAGCGACGTGTGGTGGCGCGGCGTGGTGCCGAAGTCGAACGTCCGGGCCCCGTCGGCCCGGCTCCGGGCGATGGCCCGCCACACCAGCAGATCGTTCGCCAGAAGCCGCTTGCCCTCGAGCGTCGACGCCCCGTACCCGTAAACCACGTCGAGGCCGGACCGCAACAGGATGAGGCCCGCCATGGGCTCACCCTTGGCCCAGGCCGTCAGCAGCGTGGTGCCTGGCACCCGGTCGAACAGCCGCGCGAAGTACCCGCGCGGATACGGCGGGGCGCCCTGGCCCCGGCGGGTCCGGCACTCCAGGTCCTCGTACGTCGCGATGAGGTTCGCCGTCGCCTCGTCGGTGACCGTGACGCCGGAGCGTTCGGCCTTGCGGACGTCGCGCCGCGCCCGCTTGCGCACGACGTCGTTCCACAGCGTGTCCTCGTCCGGGCCGAGGTCGAGCGTCGTGATGAAGTAGTCCTCAGTCGTCGCGAGCGGCGCCCCGGCCGGTGCGGCGTCGCCCGTGCGGAGGATGACGGTCGTCCCCGGTCCTTCGGCCCGCGCGACGGCGGACTCGGCAAGCGCCCGGGCGGCCTCCGCCGAGGCGAGCAACGGCACGCGATGCGAAAACGGGAGCCCTACCAGACGCCGGCCCGTCAGACGCGACCGGACCCCCATGAGCGGCAGCACGCCAGCCACCGTCTCGCCGCGCTCCATCGCCAGCAGGTACCGCGGCGTGTAGCGGTACGTCTCGGCCAGCAGGTCGCGCCAGGCGAGCGTATGGTAGACGGTGCGGTCGGGCTGGGTCTGGACGAAGGCCTGCCATGCATCTTCGCGGTCGGGCGTCAGGTCAACGACAGGCATGCTCGCCCCTCCGCACGGCCCGGATGACGCACTTGGCGGCGTTAATGGCGACGTCCCAGAACGTGCACGCGACCCGTCCGGCGGCCGTGGCGGGCCACCGCTCGGGGTGGCAGTTCAAGAGGACGCGCGGTTCCTGGTCCGGGTCGAGGCGCTCCGCAAGCGATCGCGGCGAGTGGGGGGCTTCGAGGTTCCGGCCCCGGACCTTGTCGCGGAGGTTGTAGGCGCTGCCGAACCGGCCGCCCGTGTCGGTCACGTACAGCATGCCGGTGTAATCGAGGTCGATGCTCGGGTCGCCGAGGAGCCCGACCTCGCGCAGGTAATCGGTGGACCCGCCGCCCAGCCCGGTGACCCGTGCGGTGGGGCGGCCGTGAAAGGTGGCGGTTGCGACGTCGGCCAGTTGCCGGAGGGCGGCCAGTTCCTCGGCGAAGCGCTGCTTGCACGGTTCCCAGCCGCCGCTTACGCGTGCGGCCGTCTCGTAGTGGAAGCCGACCTCGTGCCCCAGGTCCGCGACGCGGCGGATGGCGTCGGCCGGAAAGCGGGCCCGGGCGTCGCACCGGAAGTAGTACGTGGCCCGGACGTCCAGGCCGTCCTCGAGGCGCGCCATGGCGAGGGCCCGGCCCGTGTTGCGGTCCACGTCGTGCCGCACGTACACCACCGGCGGGGCGGCCGATGCCTCGAAGCAGGCCCGGACCGGCGCAAACCGATACCCGCGGCCGCGCAGGGCGGCCAGCAACCGCCCGTACTCCGCTAGCGTCGACGCCACGCCCGGGGAACCCTCCCGATTCAGGTGTGCGGCTCGTCCGCGTCCGGCCCGATGTCCGCATGGTGCGGCGGCCGGTCGCGGCGGCTCAGATTCACGTTCAAGGACCGGTTCATTTCCATGTCGAACCACATGGCAAAGAGGCCGAACTGGCCGCTGCTGATCGTGCACAGGGCCCACACGAGCGTGTTGATGGCCGGGATGACGCCCGTCGCGGCCCAGTGCATCACGGCGCGCGCAAAGAACGCCACGCCCAGCACGCCCGTGAGGGCGGCGGCCGCGTAAAACAGCACGAGCGGATGGAAGTCGCGAATCACGTACTTCTCGGTCAGCCGCCACAGAAACCGCCGGATGATGAGCCACGCAATGCATGGCAACACGCGGAACACGCGCATCTTCGACTGCTCGCCCACGCCGTAGATCGGCCTCAGGTGCACGTCCGCCACGCGCATGTCGAACACGTTCAGGCGGACCAGCAGGTCGTTCGGGTATCCGTACCGGGGGTAGACGGCGTCGAGGTCCAGCAGGTCCAGCGCCTCCAGGTCGATGGCGGTATAGCCTGTTTGCGAGTCGGCCACGTGCCAGTACCCGCTGGCGATCTTGGTCATCATGCTGAGAAAGGCGTTGCCGAGATACCGGTGCCGGGGAATCGAGCCCCACGCGCCACGGTAGAAGAGGCGGTTGGCCTTGGCGTAGTCGGCCTGGCCGCGGGCGACCGGGGCAACCAAGGCGTCGAGTTGATTCGGGTCCATCTGCCCGTCGCCGGCCATGACGGCCGTGACGTCGATGTGACGGGTCCGGGCCTCCTTGTAGCCGGTGCAGATGGTGGCCCCGACGCCGCGGTTCCGCTCGTGCCGGATCAGCACCACGCGGGGCGGCTCGTCGGCCCGGCTCTTGATGTGTTGCTCGACGACCTCGGCCGTGCCGTCCTTGCTGCAATCGTCTACCACGATGATCAGGTCGACGAACGCGGGCATCGTTGCGAGGACTTGCTCGACCTGCGTTTCCTCGTTATAGCAGGGGACGACGGTGGCAACAGTCTTGCCTTCATACATGGGTGGATTCCGTCACGCGGCTCCGCGAAGGGGTATGGGGCTTGGCGCCGGCCGCCATGGGCGGCATTGTCCCGGCCGGGTGCGGCGAATGCAACGCTTTTCCGCACACCCGGGTGCCACCGATTGCTTGTCAATCGGTGCTTGCCGATCGCGGCCCACGGTTTGACAGGCAAACCGTGGCACCCGGCGCGGCAGGTCAGAAACCCCGCCGGGCCGACCCGAACCACCTCACACCTGCGGGAACCACTCCGTGTCGTAGGCGGTCCGCATCCGGGTCAGGACGTCGGCATACGCCGGGTCGCCCGTCACGTGGCGGGTTTCGCCCGGATCCTTCCGCAAATCGATGAGCCGCTCCTCCTTGCCGGCGAAGTCGTACCGGACGTACTTGACGCCGTGGCCGACGACCATGCGGCCGATCTGGCTTTCGACGCCCACCGTCTGGCGCCAGGCGGCAACGGGCCGGCCCTCGATGAGGGGGCGCAGGCTGCGGCCGCGCGGGTCGGCCTTGGCGTCCGGGATGCCGGCGTAGTCGCACACGGTGGGCAGAAGGTCGAGGCCGTTCGAGACGAGGTGCTCCTGGTCCACGCGCCCCGCGGGGGCGGTTCCCTTGTGCATGACCAGGAAGGGGATGCGCGCCGCTTCCTCGTACGGGGCCGTCTTGTGCTCCATCTTGTGGGCGCTGTCCATGTCGCCGTGGTCGCTGGTGAAGATGACGACGGTGTTCTCTTCCTGGCCGCTTTGGCGGAGGGCGTCCAGCACGACCTGAATCTGGCGGTCCACGCGTTCGGCCAGGCGGTGATACGCCCACCGGTGGAGGCGCCAGTCCTTGTCGGTGTAGTTCCGGCGAGCGTTGGCGCGGAACCCGCGAATCGCGAGGAGTTTCAGGACGGCCTTTGGCTCGTTGGCCTGGGGCGCGTGGTTGGCCGGCAGCGGCGGGCAGTGTTTGGCGAAGAACGTGTCCTCCCCCGCGTCCGGTGGCAGTTGCATTGCCTCGAGCAGCCGCTGGTTGGCCACGCCGCCGCGCCCTTTCCGCGTCGCCCCGGCGTCGAATCGGTAATCGTTGATGGCGTAAAAGCAGATGTCGTGCGGGTTGATGAACGACGCCACCAGGTAGAACGGCCGCTCGTGCTTGCCCTTGATGTAGGCCGCGCATTGCCGGGCGCAGTCGTCCCGCTGGTCGCCCGTCAGGCAGTTGAAGCCGAGCGTCTTCGGGTGCAGCGGCTTGGGCAAGTGCACCTTGCCGGCGTACGCGAGGTCGTAGCCGGCCTTCGTGAGGTAGGCGGCCACGTGGGTGCCGGGCACCTCGGGCGGGATGTTCGCAACGGCCATGCCGCCGCCGTTCTCGCGTACCTGGTCGCCCTTGCGCGACTGAAACGTGCCGGGAAACCGGCCGGTCATGAAGCCGATTCGCGCGGGGCAGCACACCGGGTTCGTGCTGTAGGCCAGGCCGAAGCGGATGCCGTTGGCTGCCAGGTAATCCATGGCGGGCGTCTGCAGCCAGCGGTTGCCGGCGCAACTCATCAGCGTGGACGACTGCTGGTCCGTTATGATGAAGAGGATGTTCGGCCGTTTCCCGGCGGCTGCCGAGGCGCGGTGCGTCAGCACTGACCCCGCCAGCGCTGCCGTCGTGGACGTGAGGAACCTGCGGCGTTTCATGCGGCACCCTTTCTCTCGGATGGACCCTTGTGCTGTGGCCAGCATACCGCGAGCCCGTCGGCCGTCAAGGGGGAAGGGTCCGTCACCGGGGGACCTCATTTTCCCGTTGAACCCCCCTGCGCCGCGGCGTATCGTGTGCAACTTGCCCGACGGAAGGAATGCCCGTGTCCGACGTACAACGCGTGTTGGTTATCGGTCTGGACGGCATGTCGCCGGAGGCCGTGACAACGCTCACCGCCCGGGGCGTCATGCCCACCCTCGGGGTCTTGGTCGAGCGGGGTGTTCGCGGCGTTCTGGAATCGACCATCCCACCGTTCACGTGTCCCGCCTGGCCCACGATGTGTACGGGCGTGGGGCCGGGTCGGCACGGGGTCTTCTCGTTCGTCCACCGGTCGGCCCCGGGCGACGTCCGCGTCACCACGTCGGCGGACCTCGGTGCGCCGCGGTTCTGGCAGTTGGCGGCCAAGGCGGGCCGGCGAGCCGCCATCCTGTACGTGCCGACGATGTACCCGGCAGACGCGGTTCAGCCGCTTTTCGTCAGCGGGTTTCCGACGCCCGACCGGGCGAACATCGGAGCGGTGTACCCACCTGAGGCCGAGGGGGCCCTGCGCGAGGCGATTCCGACGTTCCAGGAATCGAACGTCTATATGCACTTCGAGCCGCGCGAGGGCGAGTCGCGGCACGAGGCACGCCTGCGGATTATCCGCGACGGGGCCGGCGCCGAGGCCCACCGCGTGACGGCCGCCTTCGACTTCGCCGCTCGCGAACCGCTCGACCTGGCCATGGCCGTCTTCAGTTTCCCCGACAACGTGTTCCACGGCCACTACGGGTGCGTGGTGGACGAGGACCCGGAGGGCGAGCGGCTGGCCGTGCGCAGGGGCATCGACGCGTCGTTCGGCCGCATCGATGCCGCCATCGCCCACTTGCTGGACGCCTTCGGCGAACCCGCCACGGTGCTCGTCGTCAGCGACCACGGCTTTACGCGCAAGCGCGGCACGTTTTACGTGGGCGAGTGCCTGCGGCAGGCGGGCCTGCTGAAGCCCGCCGGTATACGGTACCTGCTGCGCCGCATTGCGACGCGGCAACGGTCCGAGGACGCCCGCGTCAACTACGTGGCCGAGGACCCCTGGACCGACCGCTCCATCGACTGGTGCCGGACGCAGGCCTTCCCGGGTCACGATCACGAGTTGGGCGTCTTCGTGAACCTGGCGGGGCGGAACCCGGCCGGCATCGTCGATCCCCAGGATTACGACGCGGTCCTGCAGCGGGCACGCGACGCCATCCTGGCCGTCCGCGACCCCGAGACCGGCGAGCGGCCCATCCGCGACGCCCGGCGCCGCGACGTCATCTACTCCGGGCCACGCGTTGACCGTGCCCCGGACCTGCTGCTCGAACCGGCCACCGGCTGGCACGTGCGGCGCAAACTCTCGTCGCGCCGGCGGGGCAAGGTGCCCCTCCAGCGCGAACAGAGCGACGTGGGCATCCATGCCCCGGACGGCATTCTCCTGGCTGCCGGCGACGGCCTTCGGCCGGATGCCACGCTGGACCGGGCAGGCATCGCCGACGTCGGGGCCACCGTCCTGGCGCTGATGGGCCTGGCGCCCGCCGAACCGCTCGACGGCTGCACGCTGGACCAGGTCTTCGCGTTTCCGCAAGCGGCACGGACCACCGTGGCCCACGACGTGCAGGCCGCGAGCGGCGACGCGGGGTACGCCGCCGAGGACGAAGCCAGGGTGGGCCGGCGGCTCGAGGACTTGGGCTACCTGTAAGGCGGGCCAAGCGGCACGCCACGCCCGATAAGCCATTTTGGGGGCAACACATGGATCAACTGACACGGGCCCTTGTGGAAGGCATGGTCACGGTGTTCCATCCGGAAGGGCCGGTTGTTGAGATCGGTTCGCGCCGGGTTCAGAACCTGGATTATCATGACCTGCGGCCGCTGTTCGTGGGCCAGAAGTACATCGGCTGCGATATGGAGACCGGCCCCGGCGTAGACTGCATCGAGCGGCTCGAGGCCCTGTCGTTCCCGGACGCCTTCGCCGGCACGGTGCTGTGCCTCAACGTGCTGGAACACGCGTGGCGGTTCCGGGAAGGCATCCAAGAGATTCATCGGGTGACGGCTCCGGGCGGCACGGCGCTGGTCGTCACGACGTTCAACCTCGACGTCCACGGGTTTCCGGACGATTACTGGCGGTTCACGCCGTCGGCGATGCGGCATCTGGTGGCGCCGTTCGAGAGCGTGCTGTACGGGTGGCAGGGGCACGCCAAGTCGCCCCGGCTGGTGTTCGCGCTGGGACGCAAGGCCCCGATGGATGACGGCGATGCCCTGGCCGACGCCTGGCGCCGCGAGACCCTCGCCCGCTGGACCGAGCATCCCTCTGCCTGGAGACGGTTCGGCGCGGGGCTGGGCGGGACGCTGTTCGGCAAGCGGTACTTCCGCAACATCCGGCACTGGTGGGATCTCCAGATGCACGTTGGTCGCGGCGGAACGGATGACGCATGACCCCCGACCTTTCCATCCTCATTGTCGGCTATCGCTGCCGGGACGATTTGGCCCGGTGCCTGGCCTCGTTGCCCGATGCCGCCGACGGTATCGCGACCGAGGTCGTGGTGGTTGACAACGCCAGCGGCGACGGGACGGCCGAGATGGTCCGCGACCGGTTCCCCGCGGTTCGCCTCATCGCCAACACCGAGAACCGGGGTTTCGCCGCCGCCAACAATCAGGGCTTGGCCCTAACGTCCGGCCGGCACGTCCTGTTTTTGAACCCGGACACCCGGCCCGCCGACGGGTCGCTCGCCGTTCTGGTGCGGACGCTGGACGCCGACGCCGGCCTCGGGGCCTGCGGGCCGCAACTGCTGAACTCGGACGGCTCGATCCAGCCCTCCGTCCGGACGGACCCGACGCTGGCGGCCCTGCTGCACCAGTACACGCCGCTCCGGGTGCTGCGGGTGCTGGCGCCGGCGTATCGGCGGTACAAGCGGCGCGACCTGGATTTCGCCTCGGCCGCCGACGTCGATACGCTCATGGGGGCGGCCTTGTGCGTGCCTCGGCGCGTTCTGGACGAGGTCGGCTCCATGGACGAACGCTTCTTCGTGTACCACGAAGAGGCCGACCTGTGCCTGCGGATTCGGCAGGCGGGGTACCGCATCCGGTTCGAACCGGAGGCCAAGGTCACGCACGTGGGCGGCGTGTCGTCCGGACAGGCCGCCGCCAACGTCCTGTACCTGCGGAGCCTGTACCGGTTCCTGTACAAGCACCACGGCCGGCTGAAGGGCTGCCTCATGGTGACGACGCTGCGTACCGGGCTTTTTCTGCGGGAAGCCCTGCTGATGCCGGTCGAGGCGCTGGCCGCCCTCGTCTTGTTGATGGTGGGCCGGCCCGAACGGGCCCGCCGGCGGGCTCGGCGGGCGTGGCAGGCCTGTCGCTACCTCTGCCTGGACGCCTGGCGGACCCTGTTCGTCTGACGCCGGGGCGTTTGGGCAGGATACGGCGCATCGGGTGCTCCGGCCCCGGCGCGCACGAAACGGGTGTCCCGCATTACCCGATGCGATAGTAGGACGGAGACGACATGGCCGAACCCGAACAGAGCAGCGTTCATCTTCGTTTCCACGACGTGCCGTGCGACTACTGCGCAGCGATGGAGACCGAACCGTACCTGACGGGGCACGACCGGCTGTGCGGGCTCGAGGGCGAGTTCCACGTTGTCCGGTGCGCCCGCTGCGGTCTGCTCCGGATGAATCCCCAGCCGGTGCCCGCTGACCAGCCCAAGACGTATTCGTCTTCGTACGAGTTGCACACGGCATCGGTCGAGGTGCCGGCTCCGCCCGCGGGCCGGCTTCGATGGGCCCTCGTCAACTACCGAAACTACCCGCTCGGCGTGCCGTCCTCGGCGCTCGTGCGGGCGCTGGCTTGGCCCTTCACCGGGCCGCGGTTGCGGGGCCGCTACGGCATCCCCTATCTGCCGTACGAAGGCGACGGCCGCCTGCTCGACCTGGGCTGTGGCGTGGGCCGGTACGTGGCCCAGATGCAGGCCGCCGGGTGGAACGCCGAGGGCATGGACCTCGTGCCGGAGGCCGTCCGCGTGGGCCGGGAGGCCGGCCTGCCGATGCAAGTCGGCACGCTGCCCGGGGCCGACCTGCCCGAATCGCACTATGACTTGGTTACGCTGTGGCACGTGTTGGAACACGTCCCCGGCCCGAAGGCGACGCTGGAGGCCTGCCGCCGTGTCCTCAAGCCGGGCGGCCGCCTGGCCGTGGTGTGTCCGATGTCCGACAGCCTGGCGGCCCGGTGGTTCGGGTCGGCCTGGTACGGCCTGGATGTGCCGCGGCACCTGACGCATTTCACGCAGGCCACGCTGGCCCGGCATCTGGAGGCGGCGGGCCTGCGCGTGGAGAACGCCCTGCCGATTCGCCGGCCGACCTTCGTGAGGCGGTCGTTCGGGTACCTGGCCGAGGACACAAGCCGGCCGCTGCATCGCCGGCTGAGCCGGTCGAGGCGGTTGGCCCGTCTGCTGAGCCACTGGGCGCGCTGGATGGGCCGGACCGACGAGGTGCTGTTCGTGGCTCGCCGGCCTCGCGAGTAGAGTGCGGCCAACACGGTGGACCGGTGCCCCCTTGCAGCGCGGGGGTTGGCAGGCTATCCTAGCGCGCGGCCGAGGGATGAGGGAGCCGCCGGATTCACCCAGGATCGCCCGTTGCAGGGGCGGGGCGCGGCAAGGGCCTCGTCCCGGCCGGAAGGGAAGGTGCCCTTATGCTGTGGACGGAACGCATCGTGGTGCTGGTCCTGACGTTGGCCCTGCTTGGGGCGACGGTGGTTCTGATCCGCCGGCGTCGGCTGCGCGGGGAGTACGCCGTCCTCTGGGTCATCATCAGTTTCCTGGTACTGTTGCTGATGGTCGTGCCGGGGGTTCTCCCGGCCCTGGCCGGTTGGCTGCACATGGAACCCGCCGTGGCGCTCGCGCTGGGCGTGCTGGTGCTGGTGGCGGTGGTGATGCTGTATGCGTCGGTGGCGATTTCGCGGCATCGGGACCGCGAGAAAACGCTGATGCGCGACGTGGCGGGCCTGCGGGCGGAACTGGACCGAATCCGGTACCAACTGGACCAGGCCCCACCGCCTCCGCCCGAGCCGACGAAACCCAAACCCCCCTCACTCCGCACCTGATCTGAGTCGGGGCTTGACCCCGATTCCTCCCGGCCCTACCGTGAAGCATGAAGCCGTGGCTGACGGGTGCGCGCGGCCCGGTGGCCGGCGCCGCGCGTTGCGCGTTCGACCGAAAGGGGATTCCCATGGGCGACGCCCCCGACTACGGGTTCGAGACGCGTGCCCTGCACGCCGGCCATATGCCGGACGTCGGCGCGCGGGCTCGGGCCGTGCCCATCTACCAGACGACGAGTTTTCTGTTCGACGACACGGCCCACGCGGCCCGGCTGTTTGCGCTGGAAGAGTTCGGCAATATCTACACCCGCATCATGAATCCGACGACCGACGTGCTGGAGCAGCGCGTGGCGTCGCTGGAGGGCGGGGTGGCCGCCGTTGCCTTGGCGAGCGGCATGGCCGCCATCGCGAGCACCATCACCACCCTGTGCCGTCAGGGCGATCAGGTTGTCGCGTCGTCCCGGCTGTACGGCGGCACGGTGACGCTGCTGACGTCCACGCTGCCGCGGATGGGTATCGACGTGGCATTCGTTGACAGCGACGAACCGGAGGCGTTTGCCTCGGCCGTCACCGACCGCACGCGCCTCGTGTTCCTGGAAACAATCGGCAACCCGAAACTGACCGTGCCGGACCTCTCGGGCATTGCCGACGCCGCCCACGCGGCGGGCGTGCCGCTGGTCGTCGACAACACGACGGCCTCGCCCGCGCTGTGCCGGCCCATTGAGCACGGGGCCGACGTCGTGGTCCACAGCCTCACGAAGTTCCTGGGCGGGCACGGCACCTCGATTGGCGGCATCGTGGTCGACGGAGGCCGGTTCCCGTGGGACGGCGGCCGGTTCGACGCGTTCG